>Ga0102593_1000145_pt1 | contig 187596 bp, 201 predicted proteins | sample AraplaCol_mMS_r2_2_FD_76862 | JGI IMG/M metagenome (GOLD analysis project Ga0102593, IMG submission 76862) | Arabidopsis root microbial communities from North Carolina, USA - plate scrape MF_Col_mMS_r2 (SPADES assembly) (version 2) | ecosystem: Host-associated > Plants > Roots > Endosphere...
TTCCACTTCTTTCGGGGTTTTAGGGTGGGTTTCTGAGCTAATCATAAAATTGTTTATCGTCCCGCTTTTTTTTTTTTTTAACTTCCTTCTGAGACATTTCTTTACTACTACTACTACTACCCCTTTTTCAATCTTCACGACATCGGTATGACTTGACGCCATGTGCCGGACGCGAGGAGTCTAATGGTCGGGAGGCGTTTCGTACATGGTCTGCTTTCTCCGGCGTCTTTTCTCTTTCCAACTTCTTCTCTTTTCATCTCGCATTGTCTTCTCATTCACGATACATACCTTTTCCTTTATGCGGTGTCTTCCTCCGTGATGAAGCATATCTCAATTTCAGTTTGGCCTGCGGGCACTACTCTAATCACGATCCTTTGCTTATGTTCGCTTTCCTCAAGTTGCTTCTCCTGTTTCTAGTCATCGCCATATCGCATGATCCGAAGTACATTGCCCCAGGATGTCTCTCTTTGCATGCATTGCTACGACTCATATTAGTAGGCAGATATTGCACAAGGACATAGTCTTAAGGGGTTCAATTCAGTGTACGATCCAGTATGCCTGTGTATCTGTAGATTGCCTCAGCTGCCCCTATAAGTATCACACGTCTACAAGTAATGTCCCGTAGGGAAAAATGACATGCGCTTTTGATCTATAGCCAATGGCTCTCGTGAGCTGTATCTAATATGCACCGACTCCCTAGATCCAATACCTCATTTTGGTAACCAACCCAAATCAAATCACATCATTGATCAAGCCCATTGAACTCAATCAGTCTCTTTACGGCCTCAATCACCTTATCACCAGCGCCCCCATCAGACCCAAGAGCCGCATTATCAAATCGGGCCGCAAGGGCTTCATCCAACATTGTCCGAAGACGGGAAACTAGAACACCGATACGGGCCCAACCACGTAGTCGAAGCCAACCATCGACGACCAGACCGCGGCCCATTGTATCGAGAGTAATAGATCCGCAGAAAAGCAGCAAGGAGTATGCGTTAAAAGCTGAGTGGCTCGATTAGCCACAGTCACTAGAAGGGTTGAAAGTCAGAGAAAACTTACGGGTGAGATCGCGAATGAAGACCTTGCTCGTCGCCATCTTAGTGAAATAGCTCAAATAAGCCGCTGAACTGGGATATCCCTGTGCCGAGAAAAGGATAGAACTGGGATGAATAAAGACGCGACCATTCTCCTGATTGAAATATTTGATCGTTCGAGCATCGGGATCAACCTCAACCGTACCAGTAACCGAACTAGCGAATTTCTTATCGGGAAAGGAAATTTGAGCTACTTGCGGCTGGAAAGCACCCGCCACCAAAGCGCGCAGTAAATTTCTATTTGAGGCATTGCGGTTCCAGCTGGTCGATGCGTCTGTATAATCTACCGGCAAGATTCCGGCGTCTTTGAGAGATGTGACGAATTGCGCGCGATTGGATGAGATATCTCGGAGAGTTTGGTGGGAGAGGAAGTTTGATGCACACCATGTTTGTGTTTGCCAATAGCCTTGGGCACGGGCTCGTTCAGACCAGGATTGGTAGGCGAATAAATCTGTAAGAAGGTCTCCGTCGCCAGGACGAGAGAAGGATGTTTTGGCAGCATCAGCTTCTTCTCTTTTCTCGCGGGGAGAAACGAATGGACTTTTCACTGTTAGAATAGCAGCAATTGTTAAACAAGGTTCCATACAACCGAAGATAGAGCCGTATATCATTAATTTTGCACATCGGAGGTCGGCTGGAATCATCGATAGGTACCGACCCAACGCCGTCAGGGTGCTGTGATCCATGGCTCCGATTCTATGTAGGAAATTGAGGGCACCCTCGACGGCAATGCTCTCTGGGGGGGTGATTGTGTTCGCCAGGAAAGTGGCAACATCGTCAATGCCCTTCATAGACTTCACTGATAGACACAATTGTTCCAAGGGAACGCGACGAATTTCCGGATCAGGTCGTTGAGCCATGTTCGACTCGGCCTTACGGGTGTATAGCTTGTAGCATGTACCGGCACGGACACGACCTGCACGACCGCGGCGCTGTTTACATGCTGCTTGTGATGCCCAGACCTCCTGAAGACGAACCATGTTGTCCTTGGGATCGTAACTCGTCTCTTTGACTCGACCCGTATCGATGACAGCAACGACGTCCTCGATTGTAATTGATGTTTCTGCCACGTTTGTGGCTGCAATAACCTTTCGTTTGCCTTTCGGTGGTGTTTGGAAAACTCGCTTTTGTTCAGCCGGTAACAAGGATGCGTGTAATGGGAGAGGGTGTGCATTGGGAATCCTTCTGATGGCCGTGAGACATCTTTCGATTTCCACAGTACCCGGCAAGAAGATGAGAATGCCACCCGGATTATCACCTAATTGGTCATCAATGTATTCAACGGTGGTCGCAATCAACTCGTAGTTGATACCCATGCCCACACTTCGTAAAGCCTTGCCTAATGATTCCTCGCCCCGCGGTGCATCGTCCTCATAGTCCTCACTCAACTCGGGAGCAAAACCAGTGTATCGTATAACATCATCGAGATAATAGTCGTCAACTGGGAATGTTCGACCAGGGATATTGACTAGGCCGACCTTATCACGGCCACCGAAGTAATTCATGAAGATGTCTGCATCAAGTGTAGCACTCATGAGAATTACCTTAAGGTCCTTCCGGTAACGCAGGACATCGCGGAGAAGAGCTAGGAGAAAATCGGTATCCAAACTTCGCTCGTGAACCTCATCAACCACAACGTGGGAAACATCCGACAAAGAACTTGATACGTTGCCATCGGCATCGCCTCCAGACTGGATCCGGCGTAGCAAGACACCAGTGGTCACAAATGTGATCTTCGTAGCACCCTGTTTAGCCTTTGATTCTCCCCGAATCACATATCCGACTTCATCTCCAACAGTAGCGCAACGCTCATCACTCACACGATCAGCGAGACCAAGAGCTGAGATTCGACGAGGTTGAGTACAAATGATATTTGCGGCGCCTCCAAGACCACGCTTTATCATGTCATCTAGAACAAATTGTACAGACTGTGTACTCTTACCACTACCAGTCTCACCGGAGATAATGGTGACTTGGTTCGAGTTGACAGCTTGGATGATAGCATCTTGAGCGTTCCACGCAGGTAAGGATTGTCGTTTTCGAGACATTTCGACCTGCGCTGCACTGGCTTGCTTGGCCTCCCAGGCCTCCCGAATGGTGACACTTTGGGGTGAATTGGCTTTCCAGTCAATGCCCCTGCGCTGTTTCCGGCCTGATCGTACAGGGATCTCTTTAGTTTCAGTCGATAAAGACGAAGCAGTCACTGCAGAGATTTCTCGCAGTCTTCCAGGATTCTCCATGATACCAGTGAAGTTGACTTCCAACCAGTCCAAAATGTTGAAGACCATAGGCTCTCCACTGAAATTTTCCTCGGCATGCTGTACTGCTCGACGAATTGCACTGAGTCGAATATAGGCGGGTATACTCTTCGCTTGGATGATGATGACCGGAGGAGTGGTTGGATAATGAGTAGATGGTTCTTGGAAGCGGATTGTAGTGTTCTCAGGAAGCTCCGGCGCTTCGCTCTTAATTTCGCAGACCTTGTCTGAAATTCGGGAATAACGCTCGCCAAAGATAGCCTCTAGTGTCTCCTGCTCTTCTTTCCAAGCTTCAGTATTACCGTCAGGTATAGAAACAGATGCAAAAGCTGCTCCATGGGTCAACGTGCTCTGCAGATATTCTGCAGCCGCAAGTTCATCTCCCTTCTTGCTGTCAAGAATCAAAGAACACAGATCTACTGGGTAGCCAACTGAAGCAAGTCTCTTTATTTTTGCCTCGCGAGCAAGATCCCCAGCTGCCAGGCTGACACCAGCAGAGTAGCCTTCTGGTAAACTCCAACGCGGCAGATCATCCTCGGGAACATAGACAAGTAGCCACTCTAGCACCTCTTCACGATCTTTGCATTCGGCCACAGCTTCCTCAATATGACTGCGGCGGAAACCAAGTTTGGAGAACTCCTCCACGATATCCTGGGACTCTTTTGGTGGGATCTTCACACCATGTGGATTCCAAACAGTATGTTGCCGCAGGAGACCTTCAATATCACGACGAATCCGAGCACCCATGTCCACTTTAGGCGCCTGTGACCAAATGCGTTTGCTCTTGTTATCTCCATTTCCCAAGCCAATATCAACCGATGAGACCTTCTCTTTAGCTTGTGCCTTTTGGCGCTCAGCTCTCTTCTTTTCCAGGTCGGCAGCTGCACTTTCACGCTCCAGCTTAGCTAAGAATGGATCAGCCTCGTAGAGCCAACCTTTGCCTTCTTTTGTGTCAGCCGTCTTGATATCTGTGAAATCCTCTCGCCATAATTTTTTATACGTTGGTGGAAGCATCATGTGCAGATTGCGCATATTGCATACACGGAAAAGCGCAAAGGCAGCGGCGAAATGGCGGGCTTCGAGGGCTGTCGATTGGGTCGCGAGCTCTTTATGCGATTGGGGAACTTTCATCGGAGGAAGAACGGTTAATTCTTTGGTTTTAGGGTCGATTCGTTTGAGGATCACAGAGGATAGGAAGCCATCGCGAGATTGGATCTGTACCATAAGATCCATTGATTAGTATGTTGAGCTCCCGCCAATATAGAGCTTCTATGCCAATGATATCTTACCATGCCATACTCCGGCTTTTCCCATTTTTGTTTCTGACAATGCTCCGATAGCATATTGACTGGTAATTTGCCCGTCCATGATGCGCCACCAATAACCTCCTTCACGGACGGCTTCTTAGGCTCCTCGGAGCCACTTGGGACTGGCTTCTTGTCAGATTTCTCCGCAGCAGCCTTGGCCTGTTTAGTGCCAGGCTTAGGGCCACCTCCGCGGTTATCGACCTTCTTTTTGGGGCCCATTGTTGCGCACGAAGAATGTCGCTGTTCACCGCGCAGTTGAATCGCTTTTCAATGGTCCCGCACTAAACCGCATTGGGACTGCGGGGAGTGAAAGCCGCGGCTTTCGACGATCTTCACTCTTTTGCCTTGCGACAACTCCTTTCTTCAGCTATTCGTTTGACCAACGCCGTTTGTCCCGATGTGACTTAGTGAAGCTATAAAGCCACCCTTCATGTCCGCCATGGAGCAAGAATCTACCGGAAATGGTTCTGTATCCAAATCGCATAGCGGCACGGCAGAGAAGAGAAACGCCTGTGAGTTCATTACAACATGATGAGTTGACGAAGTGCTTCAATCTCAAGCTTTTCTTGTCAAGAAGCTGAATAGATGAATAACTGACTTTCGATCTTTTATAGTTACCGAACTAATGTCCTCCCATCCTAAGCAACCCAAACAAAACACAACTAACCCGAATCTCGCCTCCCTTCGAAAGCCCTATTTCGGAGGCCGCGATGGGTTAGGGGCTTATACTGCAAACCCGGAGGCTTATCCACCCAATGTTGTGATCTACCATAATGCAGATTTTGTCGCTATCTACGATATGTTCCCAAAGTCATCGCTCCATCTGCTACTTCTTCCTCGCGACAAAACCAAATACCTTCTTCACCCCTTCGAAGCCTTCAAGGATGAAGAGTTCCTCGCCAAAGTGAAGTTCGAGGCGCAAAAGCTTCGCTCTCTAGCAGCTGGCGAGCTACGGCGTAAATATGGGAAATATTCCGCTCTAGAGCAGGAAAGGCAGAACGCCCTCAATGCTAATCCCCCACCAGACGAGCTACCCCGGGGACGAGACTGGGACATGGAGGTGATGTGTGGGATCCACGCAGTACCTTCAATGAACCATCTCCACGTACATGTCATTGCGGTGGATCGGTATAGTGACCGTTTGAAGTCGCGAAATCACTACAACAGCTTTGCCACGCCTTTCTTCGTGCCCATTGATGACTTCCCTTTATCTCAAGACGACCCTCGGATATCTCCCACGAGTAGTCATTATTACCTAAATCAGGACTTTGTCTGCTGGCGTTGTGGTAGGAATTTTGGCAACAAATTTACTGAATTGAAAAGGCACTTAGAAGAAGAGTTCGTACAATGGAGGCAATTGTGATCAGAGGTCAGCCTATGAGTCGGTTATCAGCTGGTCTACAACAAGTATACTATGGATGTAGTCAGTAATTAGCTACCTCGCGATGATATCAATTACGCAGATACCTACAATCTGACATCTGAGATTTGAATTTGCATCTTCAGCCAAGAGCCAGGCTTGTTACACTGGTGTATGTGATGGGAGTTTGAATCAAAATGACCAACCATGTTCGCGAAAAAAAAGGCCCGGTTGGGTTTAATTGTTATACAAATCTCCGATTGTCCTCCGAATGAATTTCAAAGACATTTGCAGAGTCCAGCTCGGGTTCGTAAATGTACATGCTTGTTTGAATTCGCTCATGTTGAGTTATATGCATTTTCAGCGCACACTCAATATTCATCATTCCAAATCAATAGCACCCCGCAAATTGCAAAGTGGGAAACTCTAGTGCTCCTATTCCCCCATATATCAATCCTTCACCAGCTTCGTGCTTGTGCATAATTTATGCGCGGGGCTTCTTGCTGCCCTTGACTTTACGCGCCTCAGGACGGTTGATGTGGTGAGAGGGGATCCAGTCGGCATTATAAGTAGTAGCGGAGGCGACGGCGGGGCTAGAGCTCTCCTCGACAGATGGGGTCTCAGGACGCTTAGCGCTGCCAGCGGCACGCTTCTCACCAGTCTTGCCACTCTTACGCTTCTGAGGGAAGTAGGGAGCGACCCAGATAGTGTAGAAGAAGTAGACGGTACCACCGAAGCAGGCCAGGAGGAAAAAGTACAAGAAAATGCTGTATATGGTCAGTCTATATTCAGCTCCGCCAGGATTATGCAAAGTTCGAATTGGAATTCAAAGGGGGTCTTACATTTGGGGGTCGAAGATGCTAGTCTCGGGCTCCACAACGCTCACGGTGCCATTGAAGGCCTGAACGGTGAAAAACTTGCCCTCACTGTCCGACAGAATGGCGGCAATGTTCAGACGAAGATCCTGGGGGTGCATTTCGGTGGCGAAGCTATAAGGGATAGTCTCCTTTTGGCCAGCGGGAACCTCAACACCATAGCGGGTGGCAGTCAGGTTGCGAACAACCTTGCTCTCCTCCTCCAAGTCCCAAAGGCTACCTCCAAGGAAGTTGACAGTGACTGGGTTCGGCTCGTCGTTGATGACAGAAATCAAAGCCTCAGTTGGACGACCATTGACGAGCTTAACGCCAAAGATCTCGGAGGCAGGGAAAGAAGCCTCAGCCTTGACAGCAAAGTTGGCAACCTCAGTCTCCGCGACAGTCTCAGCATCCTAATTGAAGAGAAAATAAGTATCCAATCAGTCAATTGAGTCCATTTCTGAGTCGCGAAGAGTCATGCGAATCCCAGCGAAGAAGCAAACCAGGAGAGGAAACTTACAGCAGCAAAGCCGGTGCCGACGAAGGCCTGGAGAGAGAGAAGAGCCAGAGAGAGGAATCCGAAACGAGTCATCTTGAAAGCCTATGAAGAACAAGGTAGAAGATGGAGAGGTACACAAGGGAGAGAAGGTGATCACACGTTGCAATTTAGGGTCGGTCCACTTGGCCGGGGAAAATGACTAAGCATCGCGTCTCCCCATTTGAGATTCGAAATTTTTTATAAAAAAAAAAAAAGAAAAAAAAAGGGAAAAAAAGAGGATCAAAGCGATAAAGCTAAAAGAAGGTAAATTCTCCACTTGATCGTTTTACAAAAAGATCCAAGAACACGCTAAAAGGATTTCATCTCATCTTCTTTGTAGACAGGGTTAAACGCTGTGAAGATCGCGCCAGCGCCTACTTGTTCTTGGAAAACTTTATGACAATTTCGTCCTGAAAGATCCAACTCTCCTTCACTTATTTTCCCCAACCCACTTTTTTTTTGCTAAATCACTTCTTCTCTTCCCACGACATAAAAATTTCCAGCGCAATGGATTCAACTTCTTATCTCGATCGATATCGTTCATTAAGTACGGTCGATCAGCAGAAAAATCAGCTCATAGAGGTATGGGACCTGTTGGAGTTCTCTCCCTTCTTTCACATGCGGCCAGGCCAGCGCTAATGCGATTCTATCATACGATAGGAGCTCCTTAAACGAGTGACCGAACTTGAGAATTCCTTCCAACAAGAAAAACTTGATCATGAACGTGAAACGCGCTTCAATCGTGATATTCAACTTCATGAAATGGAGTTGATGCAACAGATACACCAGATCAAGTCTATAATGGTGAGCGCGGCGGTGAGCCAACACCTGAACGTGCGCTGATACGTTGTCTCGCTCCTCCAGGATCGAGAACCTTTTGTGGTCATACTGTTAGATGGAGAAGGTATCATCTTCAAAGATGAATTTCTCCAGCAGGGCGAAGAAGGCGGTCGCAATGCGGCCAAGCAGCTTTCCACAGCTCTGAATACTTATCTGACGACAAACCTGTCGAATATTAATGTACCAAAGTTATTGACCAAAATTTACATGAATGTCAGGGTTTTTGGTGAGATGTGCACTCGGAGTGGCATTGTCGCAGACCCTTCGGGGATTCATGACTTCATCAGAGGCTTCAATGAGACTATGTCTTTCTCGGAGATTGTGGATATAGGATCGGCCAAGAACACAGTTCTCGATAAGATGAAAGGTAAATTGGCTATTGATATCATGGAAACCGTCATGAGAATTCCTGAGCTAATGTTCCTTGCGCATCCACAGAGACCCTCCAAGTCTTCCTCTACAACTGCCATTGCCACCAGATCTTCTTGGGCTGCCCGTCAAATACCGAATACACAAACTTTTTGGAGGATATATTGAAAGAAGGCGACCTTACTGGTCGTATCTCTCTTGTGGAAGGCGTTACGTTCGAGAAAGAGTTGGAGACCGTGAAGAATTCCTACCGGATCGCCAAGTTCCCAGAAATTTTTCGGTCCTCCAAATTGGCTCCAACCTGGGCCCCGGCTTGGAAAACCACCCATACTCTGCCGTCGAGGTCCTTGCTCACACCGTCTCCGTCGCGCCAGTTCTCAAATCCCCCGCCTCTGTCGCGCACTTCAACCAATACCAGCTTTTCAGGTGCCGGGGCTCCTTTGACCGCTGCGACCCCCAATGAAGTGTCTGAGTCTCCAGACGACTTCCAGGTTGTTCGTCCCAAAGCAGAATCATCCGCTGCCCCGGCCAAATCCGTGGAGAGGAATAAGTATGGACAGCGTGTGGATCGTCTCGATTTTAAGAGCATCCCGCGTGATGAACTAAATCGATTGAAGAAGCTGAAGCTGTGCAACTACTATTTCTTGCTTGGAGAATGCCCTAATGAGGAAAACTGCTATCACGATCACGACCGCAAATTAACTCGGCAGGAACTTCATATTCTGTCGGCTATCGCGCGCATGACGCCCTGTCGCTTTGGTCTGGAGTGTGATGATCCCGAATGTATCTACGGTCACCGTTGCCCTCAAAGTGAGCCTGGCAAAAAGACTTGTTTCCGAGGTGATAGCTGTCGATTCGAGCCAGTGGCACACGGCATTGACACGAATATCGTCAAAGTGACAAAGGTTTAAATTTTGATCTGTCGATTTCCCTTCGTCTCATAAAAAAGCCCCCTTTGGCTTCATGTCATTTTTTCAGTCTTTCCAGATCCACCGAGCTCATGAGGTTCTTTCTTCTTCTCTTCTCTCTTCTTCAATTAAAATGCGGCGTGTTTCGGTGTACATGGGTTTCTGCAAGTATCGTTGTGGGTTAAGTGCATCCTCGGCAATCGATACTTCAATACTCGTTACACGACATATGATTCTACCCTTTGTGCTACAAATTTTGGTTTGTGGGAGTTTGCCCTGATCATGCTTTAATTTCTCATGAGGTTATTAAATCTTCCTGAGATACTAACCATTCGGGCTTTTCTTTCGGGAATTTGAAAACGGCGTCTGGACTTTAATGGGCGGGAAATAGATATCATGCCTTGTCCACAGGGAATGTGGTATTATTATGGATGTCTTGAACTCATTTAGTCATCTAATCGTTTGATTCTTAGGTGGAAACTTGTATTAGTATCAATTAGAATATGATTTGATTATGCAAAGCAAATCTGGAAGACACGGCTTGAACTTCCAAGCTCACCGAGTCACGTATTTTCTGTACTATGCATGCAGCCTTTGCAGCAAGACAAACGGCGGCCATTGAAATGTGGTCATGGATTAAGCAAATAAAGCCCACACGCAGGTGCAACTGCCCAGGAACGCTGTGTCTATACGCCGAAGTACATACATTTCAAATCGGTTTTACGATAGCTGCCACCACTGAATATAGCAATCCCTTTGCGGTTGCTGTGGCGTGAGGAGGATCTCACATGCAAGAAGGGCAAAAAAATGTAGCCGTCCATAACAGGAAAGCTCGTGATCGATTTATTACAATCGTGAAAAAAATAGTCGTGCCCGGGATCGAACCGGGAACCTTCTCGGTGTGAGCGAGACGCCATGACCATTAGGCCACACGACTTTCCATAATAGAAATGTTCAATTTTAGCATACATGTTGCAGGCGTGTTTCCCACCAGAAAAATCGTTCGCTTTCAAACGTCATCTGACATAGTACATAGTTGGGCAAATGAGCCATACGTAGATTAAACATTGGGTTGGAATTGAAATTGTCTTGGGGCCAGAGATATGTTTGAAACAAATACAATTTTGTATAGATTATCTTGTAATGATAAGGAGTTAGATACACTCTATTAGCAGTCCCCAAGATGGAGCCGTGGAGTAGATTTTGTCTTAATGGTACCTTAAGGCAAGTTCAGTACATACTTAAGTCCCTTATTTGGAAATCGTATTAATAAGCAGTCGTGTGGCCTAATGGTCATGGCGTCTCGCTCACACCGAGAAGGTTCCCGGTTCGATCCCGGGCACGACTATTTTTTGTCCCATTGTTAGCCATCTCCATGTATCGCTTGCATTCTCTGTTTTGGAGCTTTTTTTCCTCGTGTTCTTCTATGTGTGGCTTGTGTCAAGCGTGAAGATTCCGCCAACACAGCGTTCAGAAACGACACTGGCTCAGACCTAAGGCAGACAAGCCATATATTGTCTCAACTGGGATTGCCAGTAAGGGTACCTTGGCATTGCTACTTGAGCCCTGAGTCTCTCTAACTGAAGCAAAGATTGATGAGAAGGTTTTTTCGGGCCTTTTTTAAAGCAGTGCAAATGGACGGAGACGTTTTATCCTTACTTCAGCGCTTCGTAAAGTTTCCTTTCCATTTATAACAGCAAAGGTGTAGTTCGCCCGGGCCTATAGACAAACTCCTCGCGACACCAACCTAAAATAATATGAAAATGTAGTCTATGAATGGATTGTGGTCCCAAACATAGCAAAATTCCTGTTCCAGCCTGAACAACCTGGCTGGCTGCACATGTCCTCACTGCCATCAACGGCCATGGCATCTGGGTCCTGATAATGACCACACTTCACCCCGTACTCCTTGATACAACAGACAAAAGGCAATGAAGAGGACTGGACCGGTGCCCATGATTCATAATTACCATTATCGGTAGCAGCGGCTTGCTGTTTGCGTTCCTCAAGATCGCCCCAGAGAATAAAAAGCTTCTCTCTTAGTTCATTTAGTCGATCCGGATTGTTATGCAGACTGCGGATCTATCATTAGCTTGTTGAGACACGGATTCCATGCTCGTAAATCAGTACTTACTCATCGGGATCAAGGTTTAACAGATGAGTACCTTCACCACCATAGACAAATATTTTCATGAACTCCCTAGGTTCCTGTCTTGGATTCGAAGGTCCTGTCCCTGCTACGAGCAAACAAAAGCACCATTCCCAGGTAGTGTACTTGGGACCCAGGTCTTCCTCTTCGTTATCATGACCAGTTGTAGAGTTCACAGGAATCTGTATAGCAAAGTCCTCTAGATTTGGAGGATAGAAATCGACCACTCGAACCTGAGGGCGATAGCACACATTCTGAAAGGGCATTTTATAGGTGACATCGCCCGATATATGATTAACGTGGGTTTCAGCAGATAGAATGGAATCGAGATCAAGATGAACTGGAATTCCGTAATCACGGCATTTGACTATCAAGCATATCAGTTCTAATTCTCTCTTCGTTTGGGATCACAAATGGTTGCTTACTGGAGGGGTTGGTCTTCGTTCGTGCACTTGGCTTTGGTAATATGGCCTGGCCTTCCTCATTCTTGACTTCCTTTGGCTTCGGATTATTCTTTTTCTGCTTCTCGGCCTTTTTTTCAGCCTTTTTCGGGTCTGCGCTTGGCTCGCCGTGAATCTTCCAGTAGGCCCTGCGGCGCTCCATAAGATCTCGTGCGCGTTCATCGTATTCGTCTGAAACAATATTGATGTGTATCTTATTTTCAAAGCGCTTATCCCTATGAACCGCAGCTTCAATGCCTCCACTACGGTCGTCCTTGACATGTACATATGTAAGATGAACAAGGCTGCCCTCTTTGACATACTCCCGCGCAAAGCTAGCATGTGGCTCCCAAAGTGCGACTTGAATTGATAATTGGCCCCACGGACCAGGCCAATTTTGCTTTTTGCGGGACAAGTAGCCATACTCATCCCCTTCAACGCCAGACTCATTGTCATCCTTTCTAATGTCAATAAGAGACGTGTTGGTTGTGTAATCTGTGAGGTAGATCAAAGTCTTGTTACTGTCGTAGGTATTCATCTTGACTACCTGGCCCAGTAGCTGGGTCAACCGGCCGACCTTCACATCTTGAATTAGAGAGAATGGCAAGCCTGACCATTTTTTGGCTGGAGCCGAAGCTTGAACATATGAGCTTGGCGGTTGGTATGAAGCTGGCGCCGGGGTCGGAGACGGCTCCAATGCCGGAGGAGATTCTTCGCCCTCTAGATTTGCAATTAATATGGCAGCTCTTTTCTTCTCATTGGAATCTGGCTCAAAAGCGATGGGTCCACGACTGATTGACAAATTCCCGCCAGATCCTACCTGCGGTCGAAAAATGGCCCAGAAAACTGTGTCATTTTGAGAAGCGACGCCAGTCGGCTTACCCTGAAAGAAACTGACCTGCGAATCAACTCAGCAATTCTTCTTGACGACTTTACGAGTGCCATCATTTCATGCCCAAGAAGTATAGAACGTACACGAAGATTTCGAAGTAGAATCACATCATTGACCTGGACCATTGGAATCACAGCCTGGTTGTCATTGAAATATTTGACTTTAAGGCCGCCTTGCCAGGTAGGAGTATCGAAATCACAGTCTTTGATGGTGAACGTGGCGCCGTAAGAAGACCCTCGAGTCTTATGAATGTCCAACTTGTCCACAACCACGCCAATGGTATTTACCCTTGCGCGAGACGAGCATGCGGCAGTGATGCTGATTAAATCGGCTGGTGCCATTATTGAAGATTTTCAAGGCATTCAGAGGTCCTCAAAACGCGTGAAAAACACCCCGATGGGGGCTCGGCCAATTGTAGAAAGTTTGGATGTATCCGATCTCATGCGGCAGAATAATAGACTGAGCTGAGCCTTGGCGCCGATCAATGAACACCCTTCATAGTTCCGTGAGATGAGACAAATTCCCCACGACTAGAACAGGATAGCAAAAAAGTAACAAAGAGAGAAAATAGAATTAGTTAGTAGGGAATGGTTCTTTGAGGATCTGTCAGGGAAACAAAGCCGCGAAGAAAGCAGCGACAGTCAACGGAGAGTGTCACATGATTCGCCCCCCTCCTTGCACACACGAATCCTTTCTTCTCTCCTTCTCCCCCCACATTTCTCTCTCTCCCTTCTCCCATCCTCAGCGCGCCCTTCCACCCAACAGATTTTTCTTTCTTAAGTTTTATTTTTGAGGCGCGCTTTCTTTTTATCTGCAAAAATGGCCGAACGTTATATTCCAGAGCACCGTCGGACGCAGTTCAAGGCCAGAAACCAGTTCCGCCCCGATGAGCTCCGCCGCCGCCGTGAAGAACAACAGGTTGAGATTCGGAAGCAGAAGCGTGAGGAGAACCTGGCTAAGCGACGTGGTATCCAAACTCGTGATGGAGGAATCGGTGTCGGTGGTGGTATGGCCGCCGCGACTGAGAGTGATGATGAAGCCAGTGCTATTGAGAGCGAGGTAAGTTTCACAATATACTTTTTTCTTCTTTCTCGATTGCCTTCTTCCGACATCAATGCTTTTTGCCCCCATTTCTATTCGATGGGCTTTCTACAAGCTCTCTATCTATGATTCGAATGAATTCGAGGTTTCTTCCCTCCTATTCGATGATACCCCAAGTTCTTTGTTTTTATGATGCGATCATCAACATGGAATTTTTTTCACCGCCCTGTTGCCATGGGGCCGACCCCTCCAACACGGACCATAATAACCACGACCCCACTATGTGTTTTTTTTTTCTTCGCGAGTGACAATTCAAAATTACAAAGAGCTAACGTAATGGATCCTTTAGCTCAATGTCGAGCTTCCCCAGATGGTGAAGGGGGTCTTCTCCGACCAAGTCGAGGAGCAAATTCAGGCCACCACTAAATTCCGCAAATTGCTGTCCAAGGAGCGCAACCCTCCTATTGAGCGTGTCATCGAGACTGGAGTCGTCAGCCGCTTCGTCGAGTTCCTGCGCTCGCCCCACACCCTCGTCCAATTCGAGTCTGCTTGGGCTCTTACCAACATTGCCTCCGGTTCCGCCCAACAAACTCAGGTCGTTATCGAAGCCGGTGCCGTCCCTATCTTCGTCGAATTGCTAGCCTCCCCTGAGCCCGATGTCCGCGAGCAAGCTGTCTGGGCCCTTGGTAACATTGCTGGTGACAGCCCTCACTGCCGTGATTTCGTTCTGGGTGCCGGTGCTCTGCGTCCCCTGCTCAACCTTATCAATGATGGCCGCAAGCTGAGCATGCTCCGTAATGCTACCTGGACCCTGAGCAACTTCTGCCGTGGCAAGACCCCTCAACCTGACTGGAACACTGTACGTTTCCTTCCTTTCTTCCCTTTTCCATTTTCGATTTTATCTGACTTCAGCCTAGATTGCCCCCGCTCTTCCTGTGCTTTCCAAGCTCATCTACATGCTGGACGATGAGGTTCTGATTGATGCCTGCTGGGCCATCTCTTATCTTTCCGATGGAGCCAACGACAAGATCCAGGCTGTCATTGAAGCTGGTATTCCCCGCCGACTGGTGGAGCTCCTTATGCACGCCTCTACTTCTGTTCAAACACCCGCCCTTCGTTCCGTCGGTAACATTGTCACCGGTGATGATGTCCAGACCCAAGTTATCATCAACTGCGGATCACTCCCCGCTCTGCTCTCTCTTCTGAGCTCCACCAAAGATGGTATTCGTAAGGAGGCTTGCTGGACTATCTCTAACATCACTGCTGGAAACTCTAGCCAGATCCAGGCTGTGGTTGACGCCGGTATCATCGCTCCTCTTATCAACCTCCTCGCCAACGGCGACTTCAAGACCCGCAAGGAAGCCTGCTGGGCTATTTCCAACGCCACCTCTGGTGGTCTGCAGAAGCCTGATCAGATCCGCTACCTTGTTTCCCAAGGGTGCATTAAGCCCCTTTGTGACCTGCTCGCTTGCCCCGATAACAAGATTATCCAGGTTGCTCTGGATGGCCTTGAGAACATCCTGAAGGTCGGCGAGATGGACAAGGAGGCCGGCCAGGGTGAGGCTCGCGTCAACCGCTACGCTCTCTTCATTGAGGAAGCCGGTGGTATGGAGAAGATCCACGATTGCCAGAACAACGCCAACGAGGAGATCTACATGAAGGCCTACAACATCATTGAGAAGTACTTCTCCGATGAGGAAGAGGGTGCTGGCGATATCGATGAGCTTGCTCCCCAGCAAACCTCTACTGGATTCGCCCTTGGTGCTGGCCAGCAGCAGCCCGGTGGCTTCAACTTCGCCAACGGTGGTGACTCGATGGATATGTAAGCGGCTGCGTTCTCCCATCGACCTAGCCACCCTACACTTCGCTCGTGTCTATTTTCTGGGCCTATAGTACCGGTCTAGGTCGCACGAACTCAATTCGTACACTATGCAAAACTGCCAGGGTATCACATACGACGCCCAGTGCACCCTATCACGGCTTCTCCATGCCCAGTGCGAGTTCCCAGCGTGCCGTGATATTAAGGATAGCTCAATATTTTTTCCCGTTCTCCTCCATATTCCCTGTTTGTCTCCCCATCCTTGTCACGATTTTCTCATTCACACTCCCCTTTCTCCGCGCCCCATTTTGATTTACGATAAACAAGATTCACCATCATGTAACCCCTCCCTCCCCCTTTAGCATCCTCATACACAGGCGTATTCGTTTTGAAGGATCGGATTTCTCTCTTCTTTCTATGTTAATGTCACCATCCCGTTCTATTGGTACCTCTGGCTGGGTTTATAGATCCCGAAGGAAGCAACCTTTGTGTGCTGGCACCAGCAACGATATCAAGGCAATGCTTATAATCGTGGCTCGTTTTTAACCCCTCCGACATTGTGTTGGTCAAATCAAACAACGTCTCTGGTGATCATTGTCAATCACGCTCCAATCGGTAGTTCCTTTCGCAAATTGCCACGGGAAAAATGTCAAGTCTTCGCAATGGATCGCTATTCGTCCAATGTAGATACTGTAATAGATTTATCAAGTGGTTATCATTGCTAAGCGCATTGCTTTGCATTCTTGCACTTTTTGAGATTTGCCGAAATGAACGAGCAATGAGCGAGGTAGAGACTGGCTTATGGGGGATTTGAGCCAGGCTCCAAGGGCATCAAAAGTAACGTGACAGTTCATTGTCCTCTCGAAATCAAACAGCTATAACACCACAAGAATTAGATATACAATGGAAAATAAGTGAATGAAAAAGCAAGTTGAGACAATACTATACTGTCATACATATACTACTAGTAAGCTCCATACATAGTACTGTAGTAAAGAAAATTTAGACATCAGAAATAAGAAAGATAAAGAAGATACAGGCTGAAAAGACGGATACTGAAAAATCACACATCACATATCAGAACACAGATGACCCACGAGAAAGCAATCAGTCACCCATTATTTCATCTTCATCGGGATCAGGACCGCGGTTTAAATCTTCATTGTCATCATCCACGATCTCGTCCTCAACAAGCTCTCGCGCCCGAAGGTCTTCCTCGTCATCCTCTTCAATCGGGTCATCATGATCACCCTCCTCCTCCTCCTCTTCTTCGTCATCGACCCGTTCAGCCGACTTAACGTTCTTGCCAGGCGTTGGTGGGTTCTCTCCCGCCAGTGCATTTTTGACGGGTTGCTTCCCTTTGTTGCGTGGCGCACTGCGAGGTTTACGCTCTTCAAGATAGGACAGGACTTCCCGGTAATTTTGGCCGAGGGAAGTCTTGTTACGTAGAAGACGTTTCTTAAGAGACCCACGTTTTGAGCCTGATGCATCAATGACGCGACCGATTATAGCAAGGACAAGCTTGCCGGTAAGCTCACATAGACGTTGCTCGGCGACGATGCTGCTGCGGAGTCTTTCCGTGATTACAGCCTCATCTTCTTCCTCGTTGTCTTCATCGTCTTCGGGCTCGTCTTCGGATTCGGGGGCATCATCTTCAGCTGGCTCGAGCTCATATTTGGCTTTCTTCGCGAATGTTCCCTCTGCAATACTGTGGATCTTGGCAACGAGAGTTTGAGACTCGGAGGGCATCTCGTGAACGAGACTTTGGACTTGGAAAACGACATCCTCGTCGTTACCAACACCCTGGCCAGCGTTTCGCAGCGTACTGAATAGTGTCTGAAGGTCAAGGTATGTTGTAGTCGCGGTGAATCGTAAATCGTCGAGGCCCTTCAGCCCTTTCATGATATCCAGTAGCGTGGATGAAAATGTTTCACGACTCTTTGTGAGTGCCTCAAAATATGAAGTGTTAAACGTAGCTTTGCCCTGGCTCAAGGCCATCGACAGACCCTGAACCTTCCACATGAAATAGAATAGCAGGGTTTGTATGCTATTTGTGACCAGTTCAGCCTCTGTTCGCGCAATATCTTCATCCTCATCCTCCGGGAGAAGAGCACGCTCTGTCAGACGAATGAGTGTGTTAAATGGGGCCTCTCCTTTGTCCTTTTTGGATTTTGAGCGAGGGACGGTCTCCAAGATTACTGAGCAGTCCATGATGGCAGAGAGTTTAGAAATACGGGTCACGGTATTTGTCAGATCTGTGAGGGCTGGATCGGGGATTGAAGCGCCTGCTTGGACTTCCTTCTTGCGAGAAAACGTGCTCAGATTATCGACCATGTCCTCCCACAATTCCTGGATCTTCCCCTCAAGAACCTCTCGCATTTCGTCTGAACTTTTGGCATGCAGGAAAGCGACGCTAGCTTCTGCCAAAACATCTTGGTCAGAGTGAGTGAGAAACTGTTTGTTGATATCGTTGAGCAAGGATGTGTAAGCAGTCGCATCTTTTTGCATGTCTTGAATGGTATCTAGATCCACCCAATGCTCCAGACGGAGAACGGCTGATGCAGCTTCGGGGGCAGAGCCAAATTTATTTAGCAGCTGCGGGATGACCTGGGCCAAATTGTGGGAAATTTCTTCTTGAAGTTCGGGGATTTTCGCGGTCAGTGCCTTGACTTTGCGTCCACGCTTGTCAATGTCTGACTTCGCAACCTCGAGCACGCGGAGCTTTACTGCCGCGCACAGGACTTCGAGAAGAATTCCTTCTTGTCCTTCCTGCATCTTGTATAGGTTCCGAATAACACCAGTAGTGTCATCCTCTGGTGGATCATCGGCAATTTGGGAGTGGTCATATAGGAGGTATCCGGCCAAAGACTGCCATTGTGAAAGCTCTTCCATGTGAGGGAAGATAGACTCAGTCGCAAGAACAAATCGAGAATCGACAGGGGCGCCAGAAAGCACCTCACGTGCTGTGGTAGGGACGTCGGGATCTTCACTTTCTTGTCCGTCATAAGCTTGGAACATATCCACAAGACATTTGAATTTAATCCACGAGCGCTTTGGTGAGTCAAATTCATCCTCATCGTCATCAGCGAACATCTCATTGATATCATCACCGACTTCCTCCACCAATGAATCAAATGCATCCTGGACATTAGCAACAAAGAAACCGCCCGCTGCCTTTCTGACCCTAGGGTCAATATCTAGCACCAATTGGCCAATTGCATCAACGTCGCTGGGCTCGAGGAAACCGCCGTCACGCAAATGGCTCAAAAGCTCAATGGCAGCAACTCGTACGTTAATATCGGCATCCTGGACTGCGACTTCCACAACACGTTGGCGGAAACGCTCGGTGAAAGAGTTGAGAGCGCCGATATTGTCTTTGCTCTCGTATAAAGGTATCAGTTGGGTCAATGCAACCATTCGAGCCTGGGCAACGGTGTCGGAAAGTGTCCAGCCAAGATAGCGCAGGGACTGTGCTTCAAGGAACATTTCTCGATAGGAACGAATCCACCGACCTAATGCCGACATACAATCAGCTCTGATGGTACCATCAACATCGCGATAACGGTGGACAAAAACAGTGTCAAATCCATCTTGAATAAAATCATTGAGTTGTTCGACTTTCTGTTCGCCCTCGGTGACGGTCGTCTGGATCGCTTCTATACGGCCCTTGTTGACTGCTTTCTTTTTCTTCTCATTCTCAAGTTGTTTCCGAGACGTTGTCACAGTGGATGTTACTTCCTGGGCAATATCGCAGAGTGTACTAATGACAGCTAGAGCAATGACCGTGGCAGTATGTCTGAAGGGCCTAAATTTTGATGTCGACATAGAAGACAGCCAAATTTGAATATTTTCAAGAAGTGCTTCTCCAGTATACAGAACTGACGAATGGTGAAATGTCTGTATAAGTGCGCCGACGAATTCTTCGAGAACTGGCTGAAATGCTTTGAATTTCCTGTCGTGGGAGATGAGAGGATAGTCGGTGACTCCTCCTTCCTGATAGTCGCTCTGTAGATTTCTAATGTGGTCGGGTGCGTGGTCCACGTTTTCCACATCAACTTTGCTGAGCTCTAATTCGGCTCCAGAGCAACGAATAATGAAGTTGACAAGGTCCCGCATAGCACCCCAGCAATCACGTTGGTATAAACTCAACCATTGTGCAGCAGCCGTGTCGGCATTATTAGTTTTTCCAAATACCTGGGCTGTTCCGGAATCGTCAGTGAATTAAGGACAACATTTGCATATCTCACAAAAAACCCTCACCGTATAGTCCATGCTCGCCTGCCGCCAGATCAGGCCGAACCTTGGGCATGCGGGGACGCGAAGTTGGCTGTCTGCCATTGAGGGCAGGTCTGAAAGCGAGTTGTTTGCCAATTCCATTGCCCGCTAATTTAGGCTTCTTCGCAGCTCGAGATCCTTTCTTCGTCGGGGGTTTCTTCGCTCGAGGCTTGCGGGATACACGTCGTTTGGCTCGCAACTCCTCCTCATCCGGGTCGTCATCTTCGCCTGTGTCGTCACTATCTGACTCCGACATATCGTCATCACCACCGGGCTCAAGTACATCGCCACGCTTGCGCTTTGCGCTGGCAGAATGTGTGCTTTGCGAAAAGGCGTCGGGACGGCGCGTCAATCGACCTGATTTACGTCGGTCCTCGACGGGGGTGGCCGAGGGGCTGCTTGGGTTGTCCACTTCCATGGTGGATGGAAATTGTTTGATTGGGATTCGCCGACAGCAAAATCGGGCTATTCGCGTCTGTCAGCCCCGACTGTTGAATAAAGACGGGGATTGGGAGGTTTGGACGCCAGGTCAAAACGCGCCCCGTGAAACGCGCCGTGCGACGGCAGCAAATACAAATCGGCGAGTCAATGCGATGCGATGGATGCGGTCGATTGGTCTGGCGTATTCGAGATCAAGTAACGCGACTGAATGCAAGAGTTGTCAAAACTCGAACAGTCTCCTGGGAGCAATGGGAAGAACAATTGATCGGAGGGCGGGGGTTCCAAAGAAGCGTAAAGTTTACAAAGTCGCGTTGTGCTTTGATGCCTTAATGCCTTACCGCCTTGTCGTTGACATTGATGCCATATATATCAGGCAGCGAGTGGATGTAAATGGAATGGTTCAACAACTAAGTAGTTAATTAATTACTAGTTATTCAACTAACTAGTGCTTTACAGCCAACTATGTTGAGACCAAGAGTAATGCAATTACTTCAATCGAATGTTGGGTTGATTGTTGGGAGCAGTGTCTTCCTCCAGGGATGCTATATAACGTGAAAAGCCCCCAGGTAATAGAACAGAGTCGAGTTAGTCAAGTCATGCTAATGTCAATATCAGACTGTCATATCTAGCGTTGACATTAACGTTTTTCCCACAAGGTCTTGATTTTGTAGCAATCTGAGAGGATAGGTACATACTACGAGAAAATCCTTATAGTAGCCAATCCCGCTTCCAAAATTAACAATGATCTTCTGCAATGATAATATGAACTCCGTATGGAGTCTACAATGAGATTTTGAGACTATGTTAACTTCGCTCTCTTCGGCTTGATATCTATTCTTCTACCGCAATACACAGTATATCTTGAATAATATCAGGAGTGATTGCCATCCATATCTGTGTATAAGGCCTCAAATTCAGTCGTACATCAACTCTGGCACTTGAATGATTGAACCAAATGAAAGAAAAGGCTCCCGGGAGGGTTGATAGACAGCGAATTTATGTAGCAAGATCCATTGATGCAAGTACTCCCTACTATAAGCATGATTGTACTGTACGTACCTAAATTGATAAGTAACTGTACCGAGGTTCTGTAGTCAAGTCCCATTTCTGTCTTGACTGTTGTCTCTTTGTTTCGCTCTATTTGCCTTTTTTTTAATTTATTTATCTTGATCACAAGCTACCTCCGTATTTGCCAACGCTTTCCATGAGAGAAATGTGGCGGTTGGGTGCTGCCTTTTGACTGTTACTCTTTGCTAACGCTATTTATATTTCAAGCGTACTATACCGCAGGATATATTCTAATGCTAGTATAGTTTCAATTCAATTCCATATATTTGGCGACTATGAAAATGCCAGATGTATGTCCATACAGTACTAGAAAATTGTCCTGCCTATTCATGAATGTATACAACCATGCCACGACACCGGTCTTCCCCAATTTTCTCTCCTCATTCTTCATATGCTGCACGACATGCAGCTCAAACAGACTTAAGCGAGCAGATGCCTAGCACTGCCCCTTCTGAAGATCCCGCCGTGCCACTCCCTGGTAGGGGTGACCAGGGATATACATAGGTTGAACGGAAAGTCTTGGCAGCCGCAGTCCAAATGCAAGTGATACCACTCCGAAACAATAAATACACGCCAACAATACCCCGGCGTGGTAGATCGCCCGGTACGATGACATAAGTCAGTCATGTGGTGGATGCCAAGCCCCGCCGCTGCCCCATTTGGAGCGACTGCAACCAGTTGAGACGCTGCGGCGAGGGTTCCTCTTTGTCATAGAAACGCAATTGCACTCCCCACGATGCCGTCGCCAGTCCACTTCACCCACTTTGTCCACTTTGTTCGGTCTCACGGCGTTCAACATATCGACACATGGGGTCAAACCGCCCCCCGCTTGACACATAGTCGCATCTAGTCCATGGATAGCTGGTCCATTCGCACCAAGAGGGGTGAGTCCATTGACTAATGGATGTGATCATCGCCCCCCGGCTAATTTTATATACCAGTCATTCACGCCCAAAAATTCCGGGGTAGACAATCTTTCTGCAATAAACATCATGCTGCATCCTGCCGGTATCACGCCTTACTGAATCACAAAATTCATACTTGCTTGGCTCATTCTTCGTCTGACCCTCGCGCCGTGATATAATCCACCTGCTTTTCCCTCCGCAGACTCCACTCCACTCCACTGTCCTCCTCCCACCGCCCGCGTCACTTCTTTCTCTCACTCTCCGCTTCCATTTGCAAGAGAAAAAGAAGAAAAAAAAAGCATCCATCATACACATATACGCCACAATGCGACAACCAGCAATGCCCATCCGCTCGCCCTTCGAGTCTTCGATTGCGAAGCCGGGGCAGGGCAATGTCGTTCTCTCTTTACTCCCTCCCAACAATCCTACTCTCACGACCCTCACCTACAAATACCCATTGAAGCTTGTACCTCGTGCACCAGGCTTCGTCCCCACACCCGATCCCGCTGCTCTATCCGACTCATGTCCCTCACGACCCGTTCACCTTTATTTGCTCACCTATGGCGGTGGTCTTCTTCCTGGAGATCATATCGAGGTATCCATCAAGCTGGAACCCAGGACACGAATGGTGGTTACGACACCACAAGGAAGCACAAAGATCTTCAAGACTGAACCTGGGAATGACAATGGAGTCAGTGTGATTAAGGGTCACCGCAAGAAGATGCCCGCCAACGATCATCTCTCCGATATGAGTCAACAATCACTAGACGTCCGAATTGGCCGCGAGTCCGCCCTCTGCTATCTACCGGATCCCTCTGTCCCTTATCAAAATAGTCGCTACGCCCAAGTACAAACATTCACAGTTGACGCTGCGGCTCGTGGTGACCAGCGTAGCAGTCTCTGCGTCTTAGATTGGGTAACGCAAGGCCGAACTTCGCGTGGCGAGAACTGGAACTTCCGATTTTGGAAGGGTCGAAATGAAGTTTGGGCGGCCGATGAAAAGACAGGGAAGAGCCGGCTTCTTCTTCGCGACTCCGTTATATTGGATGATGAAACGGAAGATGATCTCGCCTCGGATGAGTCTGACGAAGATATGGAAGATACAAGCCACGGCATCAATCCCCAACCTGATGGCGCGGATGTCCCACCGCAAGCGCAGGCCGGTTTGCTCCCATTGAACGTCATACAAGAACGCACAAGACCACACGGCGTGGTGGGTACACTTATTCTGTCAGGCCCAGTCTTCGATAAACTTGGCAGTTTCCTCATCGAACAATTCACATCACAGCCTCGAATTGGCAGCCGGAATTGGTCTTCATCAGCACCATCTTCCGCGCCTGAGGATTCCTCTGCTTCCAAGCACGATGTCACTTGGACAGCAGCTCGTGTTCGCGCGGGCTTTGTACTCGTGAAGTTTGGTGCCAAGGACTTTGAGACGGCTAAGCATTGGCTAGGCGGGCTTTTGCGCGAAGAAGGCAGCATCGTCCGAGAATTCGGCGAAGAGGCTCTTTTCTGCGTATAATGCTCGAGGAATCACTCAACTGTTCTCACTCCCTATGCCAAGCTCTTTCTCGCTTTCGACTGAACCCTCAACTTGTCCAGTCCACAACCGACTGCATTTCCAAAGTGCCCAGCACATCTTATTATTGATGATACCCACCGGCCCTCTCAGGCCTTGTCTCCCTTCTGTACCTTCGGGTTCTTATTTTGACATTTTGTGTTCTCTTTTACATATCTAGCCTATTGCATGTAATTGGTCGTTTGGATGCAACCCTCTTACAGGGCTCTGCAAAGACAAAGCAAAACACCCTGGGATTTTTATAGCATACTACATCATGACAGTCCCCAAAAGAAAAATGGGTTGACCGCAAAAATGACACATATTTAAGCGCCCTCGCTTAAAAGAACCATAATTCATTCAATGTAAGATGCGTAAAATCCATGAAATCTATCGAAGTAAAGAGGTATCACAAATGTCAATAGAGCCAGAACAAATCAAAACCCGCGACTCCCAACGAAGGATCCACAAAAAAAGATCGACATAATCATTTAGATTAACTCAGATCTACAACCACCAATCAAAGACGGAAATCTTCCAGTCACTCTTGGTAGCAGCAGCCAAGTCATCCACATTGAGGATATCAACGCCCTCCTGAGCTAGGATCCTCCAAATGTGATTGCGCAAGCTAATCGGCCAGCCGGGGATGGACCAGTAGCGTACCTTCAGACCATGCTGATGTGCAACTCGGACCTGCTTGCGAATGAGATCCATCTGATTCTGTGTAAAATGGAAGGGCCAAGGAAAACCAACTGCCTTCTTAAAAGAGACGGACGCATAGTAACTATTTGTTAAGTTGAAAGTGTTCGCAGTGATGGATTTAGGCATGCCAGAATGACCTTGTCCCAGCCCGGTAGAGTGCTCTTTAGTCGTGAGAATCGTCCCTTTCACGGGATCTTCTTCGTCTACGAGCTTTTCGAGTGGAGCATCGAAGAAGATATCTCGGTAGGTGGAGTTAGCTGTGACAAGATCGAAAGGAGTATTTCCTGTTCCGACGACTGTAATTGGCCCGGGGACGACGTCTTGTCCATTGAAGTATGTCAGATATCCTCGATCCCGCAGCGGTGCAAGTTGCTTGACAACAGCAGGCCAAGTAACGGCACCATCGGTCTTGAAGTCAATTAGGAAAATCACCGACTGGCCCGGGTCAGTATCGAAGACTCCATGGGGAGGCCTGTTAACACCTTCATTGAATGTAGTGGATGGGTTTTGTTTATCGAGAATTTCGAGTAGAGGGTCGATGTACAAGGATCGGAGAGTTCGGCGGGAGGTCAGAGAAGAGGTGGTATGACCGACGTACAGTTCGTCATCGAAGAGCCATACATCCGCCTCAACACCGATGCAACCAGCTTCTAGAGCAGAGAAGAGTGGAATTCGGCGCCAGTAGTCGTTATGTGAGTGACAATTGACCGCGATAATTTCGCGCGACTGATCTGTCGGCCAGTGCGAAGCGTCCACGATACTCTGCGGATGAGGCGCGGTGTTCTTCCATGTACTCGCAGCACGCTCGTATTCGTCCGGGAAAAAGGAGAGAACGATCCCGAATGTAAGTGAAATGAATTGTATTAACCCACTAAACTGCGTTAATGACGTGACTTTTCCAAGAGTGAAACAAGTTGATGGGGGCTAGATCGGTGGGTGTCAAGCAATCATATAGTAAAACTACATAGACTCACAGCATGACGAAGAACACGAACAGACTGCGCGTACAAAAGCGCCAGCAGCACGATCGGTGTGACTTCTTCTTGTCAAGGAACTGGTCCAATGAGGATACGGTATGAGTCTGATGCTTGCGTGAGAAAGGAAGCCAACTCGTCAGCTTGCGCCATGTTGACGGCCCCACTTGAGCGCGGGGAATCTCAACAGTTCTTCCGGGGTCGTCAGGGCCGCGAGTTGGAGAATCTGTATAGGCCTCATAGGGAACATCTAGGAGACAATCGGAGGAATTGCTTGTCTCTATAGACTGGGGACGATAAGAAACCCCCATTATTGACTAGGGGTGGGTGCCAGTTGGTTTGGCTCAAAAGAGTGTCGAGAGTTAAAATGGAGGAGGATCCTTGAACCTGCTGCATAGACTGCATTTATATGTTGATTACCTCAGGATGTTCAGTCTTGTTACTCTAATTGTTCACTCTACTGAGTTACCATGTACTTTCTGTACTTTTCTCACTCAAAATGGTAGGGAAAATTTCGGGAATGACCAAATCCTTCGTAGTTCACAGACCATGTTTTCCATATACAGTTTAGCGTGGTCCTGTTTAGGTTTAGTGACCCACTGCCCCTTAGCATCGTCGTGCGTGCTTCTATCAAGTGTCTACATCGTATAGTATTGGGTATTGTTCATAATTGATTTTCTCTACTTAATTTATGGGCTTCAAAAAGCTAAACCGGTCAATCTACTACCAAAAGACGAATATTGTATCGGCCGCTTTAATTTCAAAGTAAATGCAGCTGATGCAGCACAGTATATAGTCTAAAGTTACACCCAGAGGTTAAGAGCATGGTTGGTAACTATACTATACCAGAATAGTATTCCTGATCTTGACCCGGTGGAAAGATCTAAAGATGAACAAGCTGTCACACTATGATCAATTTAAGCGGTGTTACTTGCTTTTTTTTTCTTTTCTGTTTCAATTTGCATTAAAGATAGCTGCTCGCATTCCTCAAGGTTTTGGGGCTCCTAGAAAATCGCATTCAATTCACAATATCTAGTCTACAACATGATCTCTCTTTCATTTGCAAGAGGTGGAGCTTGCAAGAGGTGGAGCTTATAAGAGGTAGCTTAGAGAAGTAGGGATATCTCTCAAGTCATCTAGAGAATATCAAATTTTCTCTTCAAGCTGACTCTTGATGCTTGAGATCAGAGTGCCAAAAGATCATAGTACTCTACCGTTCAGCCCTAACCGGTGTTAGGGCTGGCTGTATGGAAGACATCAATGCGAGCGCCAAGTGCAACGACCACGAATAAGCATCCTAAAGTCCACGCACATTTCACTGCAGCCCCCATTTCATTGAGTATAATACAGACTAGACCTCCCACCACCGGGTTAATTTTCTTCTTTTCTTGAATAATGGGGAGTCAATCAGCGACCTGTGGCTCGCATGTTGCGGAGAAACCCCCATTGATTGGTCTTGATTATTTAGGGTTCCAAGATACTTTGGTAAGCTCAACGGCAGCCAACGAGAGGCGGTGGGGCATCTTATGCTAAAAGATGCGGTTGATATTGGCGAGGGCTTGCAGAATTATCTTGGAACGGATATCTGCACATGCAAGGGCTACGAGATAGTAACTCGTGGAGTCAAAGACGCCAAGCATTGCATTTATGTGAATATACTACTACGAAGGCAAATCCTTGGAAGCAACAGGCCAGTAAATATGGAATATCCGCAGATCAATTCGATAGCGCTTTATATACAACGAATGCAATGGTCCCAAACACCCACGGTTTTTTTTGGTTAATTAAAACATCAAAGAAATACAATCTACTCATCTTGCTGGAGCGACTTGACATAGGCAGCTGCCCGTGCCTTGGTCTCCTCCACCATCTTCTCATCTCCACCCTCAGCAACAAGCTTCTCCTCAAAAGCAAGCCACTTCTTGAAAAGGAACTTGGCCTGCTTGGGCTTCAGCTTCTTGCTCGCGTCCACGCTGACGGAGCCTTTCTTGCGCTGAAGACCGAGCACACGTTCGAACAGACGGCGGACCTGATCTGCGTCGCCGTTCTTGATCTCTAGATCGATTAAGACGTTCCACAGATCAATGCGCTTCGGGAAGGAAGAAAGAAGTCCCTCAAAAACTGTACGACCACGCTCGATGTCTCCATTGGCTGAGCGGAACTCCAGTTGTGCGAACTTGGAGGTTGTCTCGACGTGAGTGTGGGTGGGCAGAGACTGCAGTGCACGAGCAAGCAGACCACGACCACGCTCTGGGTTGGCCAGAGTGTCGAACAAGAAACTGGCGTAGTTCAAGAAAAAGGCTGGGGATTGGTTTGCAATCTTCTTCTTCATTGCGGTTCGGAAGAGGTCATCCGCTTTCTAAGTAAAGAAGTTAGATCATGACATTATTAAAGGGCACGGGAAAAGGAATAAACATACCTCGTTCTTTCCGGAACTAATATAGATACTAGCCATCTTATCGTAGATGACTTGCGCGTCTTGGTACTGGCAAGCGCGGTTAAACACCTCCTCGAGGGTATCATCATTGCCGTAGGTGTTCTCCAAGTTCAACAAAGCAATCCAGACGTTCAGCTTTTCAGAGTCCTGGCCCATGGAGATGGTACGAAGAGCACGCTCAGCGATGGTACGAGCCTTCTCAACTTCACCAAGCTCCAGCTGGAACGCCATATATTGCAGCCACAGCAACGACGAGTCAGGCTCGCCCATAAGAAGACGTTCATAGTCGGCAACGGTTTGGGGCCCATTGGCATCCAGCTCGCCAGTGCGGTCGACCTGGATTTCGGGCTTGCGACTCTTCTTCTTTTTCTTGGAAGACTCCTCCTCGTCACTATCCGAGTTGGCGGCCGCGTTGTCGGCTTGGACGTTACCACTCCAGTCAAAGCCACTAGCACCAAGACCTCCGTCCTTGGAAGGCTTGGTGGATTCATCCACGTCACTATCCTCGTCCTCCTCCTCCTCTTCCTCATCGTCTTCACTGCCATCCTCAACATCGACACCTCCCATAGAGACATCATCATCATCATCGTCGCTATCGCCCTGCAGCTCAACACCACCATCAGCAGCGTCGCTGAGCTCCTCATCGTCACTCTCATCCGGTGCATCTTGGAAGTGGGACGCCTTCAAGGAGAAGGAGATCTTCTTCGACGCGGGATCAATCTTGATGATCTTGGCCTTGACATTATCACCCTCATCGTACAGGGTACGAGCATCTTCAATGCGCTTATCAGCCATCTCACTGCGGTGGCAAAGACCACTGACATTGGCAGACTTATCAACGACAATGAAGGCACCAAATTCCTCGACCTTGCGGATCTTACCAGTCACAACCTGGCCAACCTTGAGGTCTCGCAGGGTGACGGGGGCCTTGTAGTTGGGGTCTAAGAGGGAATCTTTCAGGCTGAGCTGCAGCTTGTTCTGACTGGCATCAACCATAGTGACTCGGCCCTTCACCAGCTGGTCGACCTGGAAAGCATCTTTCCACTCCTTCAAATAGGAATCAGACAGATCGGAAACGCGGACATACGCAATAACATCGCGACCAACAGACACGAAAAGACCGGCATCCGTCACGCGCTTAACGAAACCACGAATGACCTCGTTTGGTTTGATGTCCTTGAGAGAAGTGATCTCACGGTCCTGTACGGGAAGCGTAGAGCTCAGAACCTTTGACGGGCGAAGAGACAGCTGGATCTTCTTGTTGGGCTCGTCAACAGAGACAACGTAGGCGCGCAGAATCTCGTTTTTACGGTACAAGGATGGGTTAGCCTTGGAATAGTCATCCGCCATGTCTATGAGGTTAACAGCAGCAACGACGGCCTCACTGAGCTGCATGATCACCTGCTTCTCGGTGACCTTAGTCACTCTACCAGCAACGATCATACCAACGGAGACATCTCCGAATGAAAGCTTGTCAAAGCCTTGCTTGGCAGAAAGGTCCAATTGTCCCTTCTCAGCGTTGACGCCGGTGACTTGGACCTTCAAAGCAGATCCGATGGGGAAGTTATTCTCAACGTCGGTGAGGAGAGACAAGTCGTCGGAAGCATCCATAAAGCGAAGTCTACCGCGGACGCTAGGAGACAGATTGATCCAAATGCAGTTATCAGAAATGTTGTTGATGAAACCCATCCAAGATGATCCAACCTGAACCTGCTCGAGATTCAACGGGGCGGGGTTAGTAGCCTTGAGGAAGCTGGGCTTCAAAGACAACTCGTAAACAGGGTACTTGCCACTGCGGTGGGAAATGGGCAAGAACTTGTGATTACGGGCATCATGAATACCAAGAATTCTAGCGTCAACAATTTGCTTGGTTTTGAAGAATCGCAGGGGATGCTTGCGATTCTTGAGGTCATCCCACTTGTCGAAGACCTCGGACACATCGATACGTCCCTGAATGTTATCGGCAAGCTGTACATTGACCTGAGTAGACTTGACAGAAGTGACCTTGCACTTGACAATGCGACCGAATGTAAAGTCAGACATGTTCTTGATGTTCTCATCAACAGGACCAGAGACAGGATCATCATTCTGCTCGGTAGGAGCCTTGGACTTCTTGGGCCCAGCATGGGTAGCCTCAGATTCCTTCTGGCTCAGAATGAATCGCTGGTAGTCTAGGTCGACCGAGTGAACGGTCACTGAGATGACCTGTCCCTTGGAGACGCCAAACTGAGGCTGAGACAGGTTTTCCTCTTCGATAAGACGCTTGGGAAGAAGGCCAGTAAGGCCACCAAGGAACTCAACGAACAAGCCATCAGGAGTGATGTTGCGGATGAAACCAGTAACCGTGCTGCCCTCCTGCACATCCTCAAACTTAGTGGGAATAGCTTTTTGCTTCACAGCCTTTTTCAGACTGGCGCGGCTTGAAACCCGGATGAGGCGATGCGCACGCTGAATATCAAGAACCAAGAGGTCGTTCAGCTTCTGACCGACACGGATCTTGGAAAGAGTCGAGGTTTGCTTTGACGGAGATCCATCAATGATGTGCTGAACATCGATACGGGCCACTAGGCCAGACTCGTCGAGCTTGAGGAGAACATCATCGTTGGACTTCTCAAAGACGGTTCCAGTGACAAGTAAACCAGGATAAATCTCTTCGAATGCCTTGCGATACTTGTCGGTAAATGTGGATGGATCCTTGCAGGAAACAGCAAGTCTGCCCTGAGCAGCATCGACACTCAAGGCGTGAACATTGACAACCTGTCCAAGGCGGAAGTGCTGAGCTGGGTCCTTGATATAGGCCTCACTCATTTCAGACACAGGAAGAAAACCGCGAACATCGCCATAGAACTGGACAACAGCACCGTGGTTCTGCAGACTGACGATAGTTCCTGGGGACTGGGCGCCTCCAACAATGTCCTTGTAATCTTTCCATACTGCCGACTCGCTATTCAACAAGCTCTTCTTCAGAGTCAAACGGATCTGGCGCTTCTCCAGGTTCACGGACAAAATCCGGGCGGAGATCTTCAATCCCTCGCGGAATTTCTTCTCGGGGAACTGGAGCTTGGTATCGGCAAAGTGCATAGATGGGACGAGACCAGTGATGCCGTCTGCCAGGCTGACAATCAAACCATCCATACCAGTAGCGCCAACTAAGAGCTTCTCGACCTTGCCCTTGACGAGGGCGCCGACTGTGACATCCTCAATGCGGATAAAAGGCTGCTCAATCACGGATTTCTCGTAAGAGAGAAGGTAAAGATCATCCATCTTGTTGTAGCCGACAACGCGGGCTTCGTGAGTAGATCCAACCCTGAAAGGACCAGAATCATCCGAGATCGACTCAATCTTACCGTCTGAGAGCCTTGAGATATGGACGAATCCAGTTTTCTTGGTCTCGCCGATCTGCGCGTAAATACCCATGCCAGGGTCGACCTTCACCACCTTGGTCTCGGGAATAATGGCGGAGATGGCAGGGGCATCTTCCGAAGAGCCGGGGCCGTGGGTATTGGTCGAAAGTTTGAGGACATGGTCCAGCATAGAGAACCCGACCTTGAATGGTTCAGCAGAGGGAAAAGTCGAAATGATCCGACCCTTGATCTTAGCGCCGATCTTGAACTTGCGCACCAAGTCAAGTTTTCCGTCTGAAACACCGGATTGGACTAGGTCAACGGTGGTGTCGAGCATACCCATGATCTTTCCGATCATGCCATTAGCTGTAACTTCGGTCAAGAGAATCTCTGCGGCAACACCGGGGAGGTAGGAGTTGATGGTGGGGGCCGCTGCGAGGAAGTGCGACTTCTTGAGAGAATATTGGAGATTGGCGGAAAGTTTGACGACATTACCACTGGCATTCTGGCCAGTGACAAGACAAAGGAAGACCGATCCCTCCTTGATATCGGAGTAATTAACGTGTGAGTCAATCTCTCTCGAGGACATGAAACCGCGAAGCTCTGAGCCCTCAATTCCAAGATCCATCACTAGACCATGGTCCTCAACACTGACAACGGAGGCCTGAACGGCAGTCTCTGCAACCAAGTCGGATTTAGAGAGTCCAGAGTTGGTTTGTCTTGGGTCAATTGACAATTCAAGGCGCTTCTTGTTGCGGGCACCAGCCTCAGTAGATTCGGTGCCAGTAGAAACGACATATGCCCGAAGATATTGGCCAATATAGAAATGATCCTTTAGGTCGAAAGAGATTTCATCCGAGCTATCATCGTCATCTTCCTCTTCGTTAAGCATCTTCTCAATTCGATCATCGAGTCCCTTGGATACAGCGGTGAGAGGGACGTATCCGACAAGGTTGTTGGGCAGCGAGAGAGCGATATCATTGGCGTTGATGCTCGAGACTTGGCCAAGTAGCATGGAACCGGGTACAATGCGCTGTCGTAAAATTTAGTCAAAAGCTGCTTACATCGTCGTAGAGCATTTGGGATCAACATACCTTGAATGTCAGAGGCTCAATACGAACTTCCTCCTTGTCCTGCGACTTCGTTTCCTTGTCACCAGACTTCTTGCCCTTAGACTTCTTCTTTCGCGACTTCTTGGTTGTCGCAGCATCGGCATCTTCCATGTCAACGTCGGCCTCCTCATCGTCGTCGTTATCATCGAATTCACGTGTTTGTTTTTTGGGGCCCTTTTGTTCAAACAGAACATCCTTGTGGGCTTGAATCTGAATTTGCTTGCGCTCTAGCGGGGTTAGAACACTGCCACCACCTCGAGGGAATGATGGTTCATCGTCGCGGAGGACAGAGAGCTCCGAGGCCTTCGGAGCAGTGTCCTTGGGCTTTTGCTCATTTTTGTGATCCTCAGCTCCAACCTTCGCACGCTTCTGTGGCTGACGAACAGCCGTTTCTTCGGGGGCATTCCCCTTGCGCTTAATTGGCGCCATTGTTGGTTAAGCAACAAGCACGGTTGAATTCTAGATTTCCCGAAAAAAAAATCAGTCCGATGCGTGGCAGAAAAGTTACACCGCCCAATGATCAGAGCTGGGTTGACCGCCTGCTGAGATAGTCGAATCTTAGTCATCACTGTTTACTTCATGAAAAAATAAGTACTTTGCAAAGTCACAATCGAATAAATATACGAAAATCTATTATCGAGGTGATATAAATCATAGAATTCTGATTGAACATCCTGGGACACTTTCATCCGATAGTCTCTAAAGTTTTTGTTCCTCGCCAATGTGGCTTTCTTTGTAGATATGGCTCTGCCCTAGAGTTCGACATCTATAGAAAATTATCTCTCCTTTGAGGACCTTCATTCGTAATTATTCTAGAAGTAAGTTCACACTTTACCCTCCCCCATCTTGTATAAATAAAATGATTTAAGAATGCGCAAGGGAATAGGCTTTGGCATGGTGTCTGAACCCTCCCAAATGCCCGAACCACGCCGCACGCCGCGCTCGCGCGTCCAAGTCACGTCTGCTGCGCGCAACACGACCCGCTTCCAATCTTACCCCCTTCGGCCAAATCTTTTCTCCATGTAAATCCACCTTGGAGGCTCTCTCTCGATCTCTTCTTTTCCTCCCCTCCGTCTTGTGCATACCATGGATCGGGTCGTTGATCATCATGAACCGCCTAGATCAGAGCCCATATTCCCTCCTTCATCCCAGGAAATCCCATCCTCCCCGCCTTCCGTCGCATCTGAAGCTGGTGGTGGACGACGACAGAGAAAACCACCTACGGTCACACCTCGGTCATTCCGACGATTCTTTACACCACGGTCTTTGTTGAATAGTGGAAACAATGGTAGCCCGATCAGATCGAACCGCCAGGCATTAAGGGCCCTCAATTCACCAGCTGTCAACCGACTCGGTCCCGCTTTCACTAGATCGTCCAAATCGGGAAGTGTTAGAAATGCCTACGATGGCTTACCAGAAGATTTGATGCGTACTCCGAGTAGGAAACGGAAGCATTCATTTTCTTCAGCAGCTTCTCCGCTTCAATCATCACCATTAAAAAAAGTTCGTGTGCGATCTCCGGTGGGCGACGAAGTGGAGCAGCGACCTATGATTCGAGATATCGATCCCACTGTTCGAGGCCGCTTCGTTGACAGAGCCCCAGCGAGTCCCCCGAAACGTCGACCAGTATCTCCAATCAATAGGTCTCAGGTATTGCAGACGTCGGGGTCGTTATTCATGCGCACCGTGAAGGGGTCGCGGGCGAACCGCCTGACCCTTCGTTCAACTGCTGGGGCCGGTTAGTCTTTTAAGCACAGTGTGAGAAAAGTTATAACGTCTAATATGGATTACAGGCTGGCAAGATGTTACATCTGATTTCCATTCGCGACCCGAGGACCGCCACTCATGTGCTAGTCAAGCTTCTGAGGGGTCTATGGCCCTGCCATTCTGCAGCGCCTCTTGCAATAGTATGTTCCCTTACTTATATTCAACCCAGCTCATATGTCACTTTTCTAACAGCATGACAGCCAATTCTCTGGTGGCAGTTGGCGACGAGGAAGGCGGCATTCGATTACTGGATTCTTCTAAGGACGACGAGCGGGGGTTTTCGAATGCATACCTTGGTTTTCGTCCACACATGAACTCGATTATGGATCTTGAATTTTCTTCGGACGATTTATTGCTGGCTACCGCTTCCGGAGATCAAACGTCTCTAGTCATTGATATGACAACCCAACGACCAGTCCATTGTTTGTCGAACCACGTATCATCTGTGAAACGAATCCAATTTCAGCCAGCTTCCAACAACAAGGTCCTTGCAACCTGCAGTAGGGATGGAAACGTCAACATTTGGGATCTTCGGTGCAAAGGATTCGAACGCCCTTCTCTGCAAGTGAGGTGCTCGCTAGAATCCGAGGCCGAAAACTGTACCACAACACCGCGCAAGATGACTTACCCGCACGTTCTCAACACAATCCATGGTGCTCACGCATATAGCACCCCGCAGAAACCGAGTATGGACAAAAACGACCCTCCACCCTTTGGCCGATCAGACATCACAGTCACTTCTCTGGCATTTCTTCCTCCCGGACAAGAAAACCTTTTTGTGACTGCGTCTGAGGCGAGCGCGAGCGTTCGTTTATGGGATCTGCGAACTGCGCACCACAACCGCCGTGGCCGACCAGTTCTTCCATTGTCTACCACACGAGAGCCTGATAGTCATATGAAATACCGCAGGTTCGGTCTCACGTCTATGGCCTTTAGTGGCGAAGGTTCGCGGCTTTACACCCTTTGCCGTGACGGTACGATCTATGCATACTCGACCTCGCATCTTATGCTGGGACATGCCCCCGAGCTTTCTTTGAACAATAACCGCCCACGGCGCTCTGGAGGATCCGATAAAGAAGGATTAGGACCTCTGTATGGATTCCGCCACCCTCGCCTCCAGGTCTCTTCTTTTTATGTCAAGCTCGCCCTTCGCAAGGCATCCGGTGATCGCCCAGAGCTGCTGGCAGCTGGAAGCAGTGATCATTGTCCTATCCTGTTCCCAACGGATGAAAGGTTTTTGCAGTCTACTGTTCAAACACCTGATGATGGCCTCCCTACCCGTACTTCACTGTTCACAACACGGTCTGGTCTTCGCCGTACCAACTCTGGGGTTGGCCTGTCTGGGCGCTTGGAAGACACCATCCCTATATACCAATCCGGAACTCCTCTTATTGAGGGACACAGCAGGGAGGTTACGGCGGTCTCATGGACCGTCGATGGCGAGATGATTTCTGTGAGCGATGACTACAGCGCCAGATGCTGGCGCGAAGGACCTGAGGCTCGTGAGCTTCGAACCAGCGGTGAGACCGAAGGTCGTCGCTGGGAATGCGGCTGGGCTGCTATGAAAGACTCATATGATGACGAAGATGAATGATTCTTGCGAAGACTTTCCTTTCATTATTATCATTTATCGGTACTTGCATTCGCAAGGTGTTCGAATGGCGTTTGTATCTTATGTGGGCATTTTCTGGAGTTTTCGGAGGCATTTTTTTTAATTAGCGTAGCATACCCGTCTGCTTTTATACTGCATCTCTCGGGGGTTATTCTCAATTGATGACTCGTTTCAATACATTGGTATATTAATAGATCGCAAAAGAGCCTGGACTGCCTTGGTACTTCAATTCAAGCTTGAGATTTGGATGAGCACTACTACCTAGTAGTCATTCTTCAGTAGGTACTAAAGAATACAATACTCTACTTTATGCATGGTAGTGTGATTTATATTTACTAAATACACTTTGGTAAGTTCCCAGGCCCAAGAGAAACAGATTATGACAGCTGCTTCATAAAGAAGTACAAATTCTCATTATTACTGACTAGAGCTCGAGAGTACCAACAATTATATCCAAAAATGACATTCTCAAAAGGAACTTGTAAATGCTGTGGTTGATCCTCGAAGGTCAAGGGTTGACCTTCGAGTATCAACCAAACGCGGGCGGACGTTGTGATAAGACGATTGGCCGATAAGTTCGCCCCGAAAAAAAAGTTCCGCTGGACAACTTCAATCTTCACACCCCAGCATTAATCATGCCTCACAAGCACAAGAGACGCGAAAAAGATGAATCGTTAGTCTGAGCCATATCTTCAGCGTACAAGGGCTTCATAAACTAATCTCAACTTTGTCCAGGCAATTCGATCTTCCACCATCGGTGATCGCAAAGGCACTTCCCGTCCGCAATCCACAGACTAAAGCAAAGAATGAAAAGAAGCCAGCGCAGAAGCAAGATGACGGGGAAAAGAAAGCCTCATTCCAAAACAGTCGTCGCAAGAGCGCAAAGGAGGACGACACCCCTCGAGCTTTCCGGCATTTGATGCAATTCCAGACCACTGGTCGACGAGCACCACCCTCGGGACTCGAGACGGGCGAAAAGAAAAAGAAGAACCCAGACAACAAGAAGCGGAAGCGTGAAAATGGAGAATCTAAGGATGAAGCGAATAAGAAGCCCGCAAAGACGCTCTCTGAACAAAGTGAAGCTAGTGGCAAAGATGCCAAACAAGCAATGCCCAAGATCCTGCCCGGCGAGAAACTTTCAGACTTTGCGGCGCGCGTTGACCGTGCGCTACCACTTTCTGCTATGACTAAATCCAATCATCCTGGTGCGCCTAAGACTCGCGATCACAAGATGACGAAGCATGAAAAGCACCTACGACGTTTACAGGCTGGTTGGCGTGAGGATGAGGCTAAGATCCGGGAGAAGGAGCAGGAAGAGCGGGAGGAACGCGAGGAGGAAATGGAGGAACAGCTGGAGCTGTTGAGACAGTGGGATTTGGAGAGACGTGGTGCCAAGGCTAAGAAGAAGGGTGCAGCATCCAAGAAGAAGAATAAATCTGGTAATGGGGATGTTGGCGACGATGACCCTGATCCCTGGGCAAAGTTGAAGAAGCGGGACAAGGAGAGACAGGCCAATCCGTTTGATGTTGCTCAGGAGCCACCACAGTTGAAGAAGCCCCGTGAGATCTTCAAAGTACGCGGTGGTGCTAAGGTTGATGTTGCCAACGTGCCCAATGCTGTTGGTAGTCTACGTCGACGAGAGGAGTTGGCCAGCGAGCGAAGAAATATCGTGGAGGAATACCGACGAATGATGGCCGAGAAGCGTCAGTGATTTTTCGGGGAGTATCAGTGTTATAATCTTTTTCTATAGGATATCCATTTGATAAAAGAATCTCGTTCATATGCAGCCGCAGCAGACTTCTGGTCATCATATCCACTGCATTTTTTTCATTTCTATGTAACATCAAATTACTGCCTTTTTAAAGTTTCCGTAGTCAAAACATCAAGCGTTTAGTGACCGTGGCCATCATCCTGCTTCTGCTCGGGATCCAGCTTGATGATAGTATCAATGCGCATAATAGCAATGCAGGCCTCGACAGCACTCTTGAGCTGCTTAACCTTGCTCATGCTAGGCTCCAGAACGCCGGCCTTTAAGGTGTCGTGAACACGTCCCTTCATCAGATCCAGACCATAGTTGCGGTAGGTCTTCTTCTTGGCAATAGCCTTCTCCTCTTCATTGGCATCGCCATCCTGCACACGCTGTGACAGGGCGTGGCGAACACGGAGCTGAGCGACCAGCTCGGATGAGTCCTTGGCCGCGTTGACGGCGAGGGTCTTGGGGATAACAAGCAGTGACTGGGCGAATTCACCGATGGCGAGTTGCTCGCGGGAGCCCTAGATATTGTGTTAGCGGCTTATCATGCGAAAGAAGTTAGCGTTGGAATAATGACATACCACTGTGACGGCGAATTCTTCCAGGTAGATGTGAAGAGCGGTTTCAACGGCACCACCGCCAGGGACGATGCTGCCACTCTCCAGGGTGCGCTTAATGGCGCACAGAGAATCGTGCACGGAACGCTCCATCTCGTCTAAGCTGAACTCGTTGGGACCACGAAGGATGATAGAGGCCGATGTGTGAACCTTGGTGCCCTTGACCAGAATGCACTCGTCGTCCGAGATGCGCTCCTGAACAACCTCCTCAGCGTGACCGAGGTTTGAGGCGTCGAACTTCTCATCTCCGTTCAAGTCAGACAGTGTGCTGACAAGAGTGGCACCAGAGGCCTTAGCAATGCGGCGAAGATCCTCCTTCTTGCAACGGCGAACAGCCATAGCACCCTTCTCAACGAAGGTCTTCAAGACCATATCATCGATACCCTTGGTAGTCAGGATGACATTGGCACCGGACTTCAAAATCATCTCAACACGCTCCAGAACAATACCAGCTTCCCGCTCACGGATCTTCTCCAATTGATCGGGGTCATCGACTGTAATCTGCACACCCAGCTTCATGCGCTCCTTCTGCAAGTTCATGTCCAGACAGGCAATCTTGGCATCAGTAATACGGGTCTTCATGGCCTGAGAGGCAACAGTACAGTTCAGAGCATAACCGTGGACAAGGACAGACTCAGTACCGCTCTTTCCGTGAGCCTTGAGCAGGTTCACGGCCTTGACCGGGTACTTGGTCTCTCCCCTTTGGTTTGTGGATTTCACCTGAAGCATGGCATCCACGCACATGTTGGCGAAAAAGTCTGAATCCGCACCAATGATCTTGCTAGACATGGAAGTCTTAGCAATGCTGACCAGGCTGTCCTTGCCCAAGTTGTCCACCTTCGTTGTGACGTTCTCGTTCATATACTTGACAGCCTCGCGAAGGGCAAGACGGTATCCGTTGATGATGGTGGTGGGGTGTATCCGGTTCTTCATCAGCTCGTTCGCTCTTCGCAGAAGCTCCGAAGCAATCAGAACAACTGAAGTTGTGCCATCGCCGACCTAATAGGAATCAATATCGAAATTTCCAAACGACCAGTTCAATAAGTAGAGATCGTACCTCCTTATCCTGTTGCTGTGCCAGGTCCACAAGGATCTTGCCCGCGGGGTGTTCGATATCCAGCAGAGACAGAATAGTAGCGCCATCATTTGTCACGGTCACATCCTATGATGGAAAAGGGTGTTAATAGCTGTTCCTCGAGCTCTGCGGGGTTCTTCCGTATTCCATACCCCTATGTCGTCGACCATCATCTTGTCCAATCCCGAGGGACCGAAAGAACTCTTGATGACATTTGAAATAGCTTGGGTCGCGAGGACTGCAATGAAGTCAGCTACAGCAATTGACCTCTTGACCTGGTTGTTCCATCTAACATACCGTTCTGCTCTCGGACATCGGCACCGGTGATTTTCTGTCCGCCCAAGACTGTGTGCGAGATGGATTAGTTCGCTGCATCAAAAGGAGAGGTTACATAGGACTCACAAAGAGTGTCCGCGTTCCGCGGAGCCTCAAAGATGCCTGCCATGGCGAATGCAATAAAAGAAACAAGGGCTTTCAAGAGCGATGGCAGAGCTCTGCTGGCTTGGGAACGGGGGGGTTTTGGTTTGTTACCGCTAAAAGTTCTGCCCGGCGGTGTGGGGCCGGCGCAGATAACATCCCACTTTTTGTAAGAGTCATTCTCCCCGATTTTCTCGACTTTCCATACTGCTTTTGAGTGTGGTTCGCTTTTTTTCTCTTCCTAGCCAAGCGCTCGTTCTTATTCAGAATGGCTAGTCAAAACACCTCCGACCCTGCTGCCTCCGGCGTGGCTGATCCCCAGACCCTCCCTGATCGCACGAACCCCGCCGATGCCCCCCAGGGCGAGTCGAAGAATGCGGCGAAGAAGGCGGCCAAGCTAGCCAAGCTTGCAGCAGACAAAGCAGACAAGGCCAACAAGCCCAAGCAGCCCAAGGAGCCCAAGAAGGCTGCCCCGAAGAAGAAGGATACTGGCAAGGAACTTATTGGTATTGATGTGGAGAAGGAGACCGATTTCCCAGAGTGGTATCACCAGGTTCTCACCAAAGGTCAGTCCTTTGTCTTTTGATAATTTGATAATGGTCGATTGAACATATACTGACGGTTGTTAAGGTGATATGCTGGACTAGTGCGTCTTATTCTGTTACGATTATCATTGTCATTATTTCGGCACCGCAACTGACCTTGACTTTCTACTCAGCTATGATGTCTCCGGTTGCTTTATTCTGAAGGTAAACAAGCCGGGGTGGATATGCTTTGGGTAAATGCTGACTTATTCCAGCCCGCTTCTTACTTCATCTGGGAGGAAATCCAAAACTGGTTCAATGCGAAGATCAAGTCTATCGGAGTTAAGAAGTTCGTCACTTGAGACCTCCATATTATGCGATTCAATGGTGCTGACTATTTTATAGCGCGAGTTTCCCTCTTTTCGTTTCTGAAGGTACCTCTATCTTGAAAGATTCGGCCATTTGGTTCTTTGGCTAATTGAACTAGATGTGTTGAACCGCGAGAAGGATCACATTGAGGGTTTTGCTGCTGAGGTCGCTTGGGTTACCCATGCGTACGAATCCCTATCCTCGAAAAACGAATTATACTACAGGCTTCTAACCCGAAACATAATAGTGGATCGTCTCCTCTGGAGAAGAAGATTGCCATCCGTCCCACCTCGGAAACTGTCATGTACCCATACTATGCGAAGGTACGTGTCAAAATCCTTTTTTCGAGCCAGCATGAAATATATTTACTAACGTTTTGGATCAGTGGATTCGCTCCCACCGGTAAGATCACCATACCCGACTGCTCGCCAGCCTCTATCAAATCTAATCCGCCCAGAAACCTTCCTCTTCGTCTCAACCAATGGAACTCTGTCGTCCGGTACGCACTTTCTCTTTTGTTTGTTGGTGATCTACTTTCTTTCTCTAACCTCCGTATCGTAGATGGGAGTTCAAGAATCCCACTCCATTCCTGCGAACCCGAGAGTTCTTGTGGCAGGAGGGTCACACTGCTCATCTTACCGAGAGTGCAGCTCGTTCAGAGGTGCTCCAAATCCTTGACTGGTACTCTGATATCTATGAGCACCTGCTCGCTGTTCCCGTGGTCAAGGGTCAGAAGACTGACAAGGAGAGATTCGGTAAGTTTGCCCTGCCTAGCGAGATCATCAAAATATACTAACAATTCTGTTTTTAGCCGGTGGTCTCTACACCACAACCGTCGAAGGTATACCCACAGTATTCTCATATGCTTTAAAATTTTATGTGCTAATTATGCCCAGGTTATATCCCCGCCACTGGACGTGGTATCCAGGGTGGTACCTCTCACGGTTTAGGACAAAATTTCTCCAAGATGTTCGACATCAAGGTCGAGGATCCATCTAACAAGCCCGGTGAGGAGAAGAAGCCTCCTCTGTATGTCTGGCAAAACTCCTGGGGTCTGTCGACCCGTACTCTTGGTGTCATGGTCATGATCCACGCCGATGACAAGGGTCTTGTTCTCCCCCCTCGCGTGGCTGAGACCCAAGTTGTCATTGTTCCCGTCGGTCTCACTGCCAAGACTACCGACGAGGAGCGTGAGAAGCTGGGCGCTGAGATCAACGGTCTTGTTGCCGTTCTTGAGGCCGCAGGCGTCCGTGTTGAGAACGATCAGCGTGATGGTTACTCCCCTGGCTTCAAATTTGCTGATTGGGAACTGAAGGGTGTCCCATTGCGCTTGGAGTTCGGCCCTGGTGAGTCTGCTGGCCACTTCATCACCACCGCTCGCCGTGACATTCCTGGCAAGGACGGTAAGGGCACCATCGCCATCCCTGAACTGGCTACTGCTGTGCCTAAGCTCCTGGAGACCATCCACCGTGATATGTACAACCGTGCCAACGAGCAATTCACCACTCACCGCAAGGTCCTTACTAGCTTCGACGAAATCGTCCCTGCTCTTAACGACAAGAACCTGGTTGTCGTGCCATTCTGCTTGGCCGAAGACTGTGAGGATCAGATTAAGAAGGACACTGCTAAGAAGCAAGAAGAGCTTTCCCAGTCTGGCCCTGAAGATGTCAAGGTATGTCTTAATCTATTTCCTTGCCAAAAGCTACCCGTAGCAGTCTGCTAATTATTATAAAGGCCCCGAGTATGGGTGCTAAGAGTCTGTGCATTCCCTTCGACCAGGGCATCGGTGGTGGAGAGATCACTGCCGATACCAAGTGCATCAACCCCAAGTGTACTCGCGCCGCCCAGAAGTGGTGCATGTTCGGCCGTATGTTCCCAAACCATTTTCTTCCTTTCTTTCCCGAATTCAAATACTAACTATATTCAGGTTCATACTAAACTTGCTGATTCTATTTGCATAACCCATTCGGAAATCAGCATGTATTCCATCATCGGGAGGACGGAACTGCATTGGGCTTTACTTTCAAGGGTTCGGAGTATTTTGAGCAGAATTGGACTGGAAAAAGCGTGCAAGGGTTGCAAGTTTCCTATGTTCGGCGTGGGTACCATGGGCTCCCGTTATTGAAATTCAACCTTTGAGTTGTTGCGTTGTGGAGGTAGAATTTCTAGGGGGCAGGGTAGGTATTTAGTTGAAACGAGCCTATGAGAAGAATGAGCCATGTTTTATATTCTGAGTTCTTTCGGCGCATGACTATGATGATTCCAGTTTTCAAGATCGTAAGCGTCCCTGGTCCTTTGTAGTATCCGCCTGGTCATGGGTGCCACCCAGAGAAATACAGTGTATTTCGTACGTAGGTACGTGATGGACAAACGACAACCATTGAAATCTAGCCCATCAATATGATAATCGAATCAACAACCAAAATCTGCTCTAACGATTGGGACTAGTCATAAACTATTCCCGTGGAAAAGAGGTGAAGCCTCCGAGTTTTCTTTTTTACCATTACTAGGACTTGAAACTAGTGTTCCGTTTTGACGTTGTGAAACATCGTGGCTTGCGGGAATAGGAAGGGGTATACTGCCTAGGTAGTAGTACCAGTGGAGAATGCCTTTGCGCGAAGAACAGTTCGAGTCCGTATTATTGCGGAGAAAAAAATCAGCAAAGTGATGCCGTATTAGCTATATCAAACAAATTTGACTTGCAAAAGATGGGAACGCCTTCCGAAATATGCATATATGATGAGAAGATGAGACAGAATCAGATTGAGAGGAAAACAAGGTAGTGCCAGATTCGCTGAGAGCTTCGGGGAAAAGAAAGGTCTGTGTAGACAAATACTTGTATTAGAACGAGGTGATAGGAAATTCAAGGAATGCAAGATCCGCCGTTGGATATCAGTTGTGTGGGAGTAAGGTATAGTAGACTTGATGAGAGCTCGAGGTTCGGAGGTGAGATGTAAAGAAAAGACTTGGGATTGGAATCGAGGCGCTTCAAACTCAGAATCGCTGGAAGGAAAGACCTTTAAAGGCCAAACAAGCTTTTTGGGTAGTTGGAAATATCATGAAAGCATCATTATCGTGCGAGAACGGCTTCTCTTGCTGTTCAGGTTAAAAGCAGATATGAATTGCCCGCCTAGTAAGACTCAACAGAGCGAGCTCCCCGAAGCTGCATTCGGGCGCGAGCTAGAGGAGAAAAACTGTTCTCGCAGCTGGGTTGAGGAGAGTTAGCACGGCGTACGCGCTGGGGCCAACTCATGAGCTTGTGTGCGTCACTGGCTGTGGCAGAGTTAATCACATAGCGGACGTTGTTTTCGTCTACTCCTTCAATCTGCACGCGAGGAGGCGGTGCGCCTACACTAGGTAGGTGGATGATATCATCGTCGCTTTCCTCGTGAAACTCGTGGGTGCCAGTGCTTCTTTCTTCACCGGATGAATCAGAATGTGCCTGCATGCGGTAGACTGTGCCAGGTGTGATCGGGCGAGAATCAGGCACAGAGCGCGGAGGCATAGGGGGGTTATTGGCAGACTCTGAGCGGAATAGTTGTCGGGTGAGCGAGGAGGTTCGAGAGTAGGGCTCCGCGGGTTTATCACCGCTGCTGCTGGCGCGGAGAATGTCCATATAGGTGAGCTGTTCGCCATGTGAGGTCGAGGATGCGGCATTTTCTTGTGGCTGATGAAGCTCGGCCAGCATTTCTGGGGATGGTAGAGGGGCATCAGTGTGTCTCCGACGTGCAGGGGAAGACGAAACTCTTCGAAGGAAACCTTTAGATGGTACGCTTGTGGATATGCTTTGACGAGAATCAGAATTCCTCTTGTGCTTTCTGAAGGAGCTCTTTCTGATAATCTTGGAGAGTGACCCAGTGGAAGCGCTGCGGTTCAAATTCGCACTATGATTGAACCTGTCCTGGTCTGAGGGCGTGAAAGGGGGTCCAGCAGCTGGAACAGGGACACTTTTGAATGCGTCGTGGGAATTGATCTCGCGGACTATTGCATCTTGGAGACTTTCGTAAGTTGGATGGGAGCTGGAAGCTTGAGTAGATATGTACGCTTGCTTGAAAAGGTCCATCATTTCAGACACCTTAAATCGGGGTGACGATTGGCCTGGACTGGGAGTTGGTGCTGGCAGAGGACTGTTCATGACTTCTGCAATGCTTGGAGCCCTTTTCATCTCGTAATTTGAAGGGGTTGGAGGCTGGATCGCACGGTGTGAAATCTTTTGGCGGCCTGAGGAGGCTAATTGTGTATTGATTGAGAGATCTCGAACATTCTTTCTTGAACTAGATCCCGAAGGTGGTGGTGACAATGATCTTGGGGTCAATGATGAGCTGCGAACTGTCGTAGTAGGTGGTTGTAGCTCCGGAGTGGAATCAGCCACGCCGCTATTCATCGGTCCATTACTCATTGGAAAAGGCAGCGTGGGACTGTCAGGCAACGGTGTATTACTCCATCTTTTACCTTGTTTGTAAGCAGGGGGTACACCCAGGCGTTGAACGGCAGCAGGAGCATCCTCTACTGTGGAGTCAGTCTCGTCTGGAGACAATGTAGGTGCAGACCGCTGTAAACGTATTAAGGTGCTTGCATGCGACGCACGCGAGGAAGAACCAGAGGATCGATCAGGAGTGGATCTGTGTCGGAGGTCTCCATCAGACATCCAGCTTCCTTTCTTGAGATTCAGGTTTCTGGAGTCACGTCTCTTGCCATCTGAGCCCATTGGACTTAATCCACGGCGCCTGCCTGGCGCAGGAGGAGAGGAACGAGAGCTCAATGCCGAAGTTGAGCGAGTTTGGCCACCATATTTTGCGATGTTTCTGTCTGCTACATCTTCTTGGTAAAGGGCAGACAAGATTCGAGAGCTAGCAAATCCTTTTCGATATTGAATGCGCAAAAATCTGGTCATGTTCCGTTCTGCAACGTCTTCGTTGTATGGACTAGAGGGAGGTGATATGGGTGTGGGACTTAAGACTTGGTTTCGTTCAGATGTATAAAGAGCATCCATCAGATCGATATGTCGAGAATTGGATGATCTTGGGACACCAACGCTGAATGGGACTGAAGGAGGTAGTTCGGACTGAGATGATAGCGGCCTCTCACCTCCCATATGGTGATGTAGATCCTCAAATTGCTTGTCAATCTGGTCAAAATGGTGGGATACATCTATAGATCGCGACGTCTTATACCCAGGCGAAGGGAGTCCAGGCGATGGAGGAGCAGTAGATAGACGATTAGGTTCTAGATGTTCTCTTGTTGGCGACCCAGTCGCCCCAAAATACAAACCATTTGTATTGACATCGCCGGATTCCGAATCTTGTGAAGGTTGCGACTGAGTGGGCTCAGGTTGTTGGAAAAGCTTTTTCAGCGCAACCATATTGACGGTGGTGCAGCACATGGGATCATGCGCCTGGCATGCACCCTTTGAACCGCACACGAGGCGGTTTGGCAAATTACGTTCTCAAGAGATGAAAGAAAAAGAAAAGAAAAAGCACTGGCTTTGACGAGAAGTGGAGTGACGAGACCAGCGGCCGTCGTGTAGGGTTGAACGATCAACGCATCTCATTGCAGCATTGAAGCTTGTCTGAAGACCTTCATACAGTTCGAAGGTGCCAATGATTGAGGTACATAGTCATGATGAGAAGGAAAAGAAAAGGCAAAAAAAGTCGCACGCGCCACAAAGAAAGGAATAGCGGAGACCTGCCTTGTCAAGTGGCCGGAGTGCAGATCGAGGACCATTTGGCGTGCCTGGATCCAGGGGAAATGGCCCGGTATTCTCCATGGTCCATCTACGGGGACACAGATGGGGCTAAGCTAATACGGTCTGGCGGTTCGAACGCTAAGAAATTAAGAATGCTCCATTTGCCGTCAGCGGTGACATCTGAACGGCCGCTTATCGCTATGAATTGACTTCAACAAACCCTAATGAACTCGAGGGACGCACCCAGCTGCCCCTGTCCCTGGGCAATGCATGAAATTGTTCCCTAGCAACACGAGGGATGTATCTGCATTAGAGGAACAAGCCGGATCCGACTGGGTCTTGTCATGCAGCTAGCAGGACCTTTTCTGGAGTACAAAACGTCCAGGCTGCATAATATTGTATGTACAGTACGGAGTACACAGGTGGCGGACCAGATCCCGGCCCCAATTCCAAGTCATCGAGGGATCCACACAATTAAACACCCATGACAGACAACGAGAATTCACCCGTCGAGACCCGCAGGGCTTTTCATGTGGACTCGCCTTCACGGGAAGTCTTGCGCCTTGAAAGGGACATGATATTGCTATTGGGGGCCATCATGAAGGGGGCCATATGCCGGACACAAAGCCAACTGTAGGAGACGACCGAGGCCGCTTAGGGTTGAAAATGGCACGAGATGGAGCTCCCAATTTCCGCACGAGTCACTATTGGTGTGAGGAGACTGATCGACAGACAGCACAGTGGGTCCCACTCGTTCTCGCGGAACAAGACCGTCAACCGAATGCCAATTTTGGTTCGTTGGGCGTATCCGAGAGCTCGGAGCTCAGTGCTCACGATGGAGCGCACCATATCCTTGGACTAGCTAGCGTCTCGATGAACAAAGAAAAAATGTTGATCTATTTTTTTTTTAGCGGATTGAGAGATTGCTCAAAAAGAAAAACTCGGACAGTCACGATCTCGACTGTTCTCTCCGCCGTTCCCCGATGGAGTCGGTGGGCACGAACGCTTCAGGGGCTTGGAATCGAAACACTAGCCTAGGTCATGACCTATGGAACGGATGAACTCAATGTGGTTATGACGAACCAGAATATCGAAGCCATCACTCGTTATGTTTAAACCTTCCCCGGAGATTGGCAGGTTGATGCGGTTCTATATACATACATAGTACATGGTATTTGCATTGCCATATGGACTCGTGCTACTTAGGGTCGTGTAGTAGATTTCGATCGATCGATTGAGATTCAAATGCCGATACAGATTTCGATAGGATGGGTCCGTGATCTTCGTACTTTTGCCCTTCGAATTGGAGCTCGGGAGGTGTCAAGACATGAGGTGAGACACGCACAGAAAATGGCTGCTGCTTACTCACGGGGCACACACTGCGATAGGAAACGTCAATGGTGCTCATGCAGAGTTCTCACCAGTGTTGATGTGATACCGAACTCCTTGTGAAACATCCTGCATGATCACCGGGATTTCATCTAAGTTAATTTAAAGCTGGTGCTCACAAGTGTTGTGTGTTATGCATACTGTATGTACAGAGTAACTCATCCGTGCTCACATACTTGGTACTGTACATAGTAGGATGCCCTACCACTGCAACCCCCCACATCATGCAAGACGCCCCTCGCTGAGCAATATTATATTTGTAATTTAAGCTCCATATTATGCACAGGGCAAGGCTATTGCAAACAATTAATATAAATTAATTTGAGTCTATTCTGTGCCAAGTCCGGTCTTTACATAGTTCCTTACCCTCTCACTTAATAGTCACGTTCTCCTTCAACAGTTCCAGAATTAGACCCGCGATAGCCCTATCATCATAGACTTATCGATAGAGTAAGAGTTACATGTTGATTCTCGTTGTGGATTTAATACGCAAAAATATGAGCTAACCAGCTGCCTGCAGGGAACAAAATAGTGAATGAGCACAGCACGACCATTTCTCAGTTATATTTAGTACGCTAGTGTAGATGGTATTTGTAAAAAACCACGGGGAAAAAGCATTAGTCTTCCAAGACTACCTAGGTAAAGGAAGGTTTCTTATTACTACTACCTAGTATATCATACCTTCTGCATGACTACCTGGTATGGATACTCAGCTAATCTCGGTGTACTCTCGACCTTTGGAAGCGGCCCCGGGACATTGGCAGTTCACACGCTACAAGAATGGACTAGTTTCGCACCAGCAGCTCAGTGTCATTGCATAACTAGGGTATCGAAGCATCACAAGTATCATCTGGTTGATCTCGATTAGAAGGCACGCATAGGTGGCATGTTGAGATGCCTGATGCCTAGGGTGACCATTCGTTCGAACCAGGAAAGAAAAGATCAAAGCATCAAAATCAAACAACATAAATACGGCATTCAGGTCAAAAGTAGAAAGATCCCACGACCCTAAATCCTAAACATAGCATCCAGCAGTGATCTATTATCATCCATCTTAAGCGTACTCCAGCTGTTCCTGGGCCAGGTCCGAGCTGGGATGATCCTCAGCATCGTCTTCGACCTCAGTGATGACCTGGACTTCAGGACCAGTTGGTGCGCTGGAATTGTCACTTGGCTTTTCGGAGTCTTCGTTCTGGGAGGGACCTTCAGACTGATCCAGGTCTCCAAATTGCTTCCTCAGCTTGTAAAAGCGCCCAGTCGCGGTCTTGTAGCCGATGTCAAGCTTCTGCATGATAATGTTGTAGTCGGGAATCTGGAATCAATCGTCAGCAGTGGAAGAATTGAAAGGATGACCCCACAAATGTCTAGCACCACGGGACTCACAGTCTTGCCACCGTTGTTCATGAAACAAAGCCACAAGAAGTACTTGTCAGCATCGTCGTTATTATGCCGGGCAGTGGCAGGAGGTGCCTTCTTTGGAGTGGATTTAGCAGACGAGCGTTTTGGGGTGGATTTGCGAGGGGCCTTTTTCTTGACCACTTTTTTCGGGGTGGAGATTTTGGTATCCCTGAGAAGATAAAAGATGATGTCAGCCACAGAAAAAGAGAAATGAGAAAAGGGATTCATGAGCTCTATTACATGGTGAAATGAAAAGCCTTTGTTGCACGTTGGGATGGGAGCAATCGGTGAACGAAAAGGTGGCTGAAGAGGGAGAAGATGAATTGTCGAGAAGAAAGAAGAAGAGGTGCTGAGAAGAATCAGCTTGAAGTTGGCTAGTGGCTTCACCTTGGATTCACTCTTGGGCTCGTCTTGTCATGACTATCTCTCTCTATGCAAACTCGAGTTCTTGTCTTTTTATTTTCAAACTTCTAGAAACATTGTCACCTTGGCATTAGTTGATACGTCTGGATCAGAAATGAGTACATGTATGCATGTAAGCTCTTCTCGAGCTACAAAGAGTATTCATCAGATTTAGATAGTTATCAAAAAATGAACTAAATATCAGCTATCTCAACCCGATATGACCGTGATTGATCCCTTCAAATGTCCATGCAATCTTCCTTGATATCATCATCGGATTCTGACTTGATGACGGCGTCAGTTTCAATTTTGATGCTCGTCTCAGGCGGTTCCTCCGATAAGACCTTGAAACTTTCAATTATTTCATCCTCAGACCAATCGTTGATTTCCTTCTTTAGACCTTTGCTGTCATTGATTTTGACCGGAGATCGTTCATTTGGCGATGTTGACTTTCCGCCTGGAGTATTCACGCTCTCAAAATAAGATTTGAGCCTGTAGAAACGTCTCTGGACACCGCCTTTTGAGAGGCCCAGGATGTTGCCAAGTTCTGTGTAGTCGGGAAACTAAAAGTTCTCAGATTTAGTACGTCCTCGAAGTGTTCAACTTGGAAAAGAATCAAGACGCAGGTGTGCCTCATCACTAGCATGAGGGAGGGCAACTTACCGGTTTCCCACCGTTGGTTCGGAAGGCATACCACAAAAGCATAGCGTCCTCGGTGGTAAATTTGGTAATGTTCGGTGGAGGAACAGATGGTGACTCTCTCGGTGCAGACTTAGGTGGTCTCCCACGGCGCTTGGCCACCTTTGTAGGCGTCATGTTTTCGGAAGACCTAGGTAGTGGTTTATAATAGTTAGTTAAACAGCAGAATTAGCAACATGGTGTTGACGCAACATACATAATGAAGCGAAACAATGGGTTTGCTGTTGTTGAAATGCGTAGGATAGAATAAGGAAGGACGTCAAGAATGAGGAGAAGAATGGAATTGAGTGAGAGAGATGGAAGAAGGAGATAGAAGGAAAGGATGGGGGAAGAAAAAAAGAAGAAGAAGAAGAAGAAGAAGAAGGAAGGAAGGAACAGTTTCTAGGGAAGGAAGTATAGACCAATTTAGGAAGGCGCGAATAATGCCCGAGGTCATCGCCCCTTCCTGTTTCTAGATATTATCTCATCTGAAAAGTCATTCACTCGGCTCAGCTTGGTCTTTTCTTCTCTCATCTCTTCATCAATCAATCTCATCTCAAATCTTGTGTTTATGTGAACTACAACACTCTCAATTTCTATCACCATGGGCTCCAAAGTGGAAAAGAAGACCTCCGAGGTTAAGACTACTCCCCTAAAAAAGGAATCTGGCCATTCATTAAAGTCTCCCAAGTCCCCCAAGACTCCTAAGACCCCTAGGACACCCAAAACTCCCAAGTCCGGGATCACGGATTCCCAGGTGCTCTTTCTATGGACTTGCTTAGAGAACAGCAGTATCATGAAGGAAGGCGGCGGAAGTGGCAGCAACAATGTGAGTATCTGTTCTAATGATTGGGTTTGTCTGGACTAACGAATGAGACAGATTAACTGGGATGCCGTGGCTGAAAAGATGGGTCTCCAGAAGGGAGCTGCTCTGAAGCGATTCTCGCGACTTCGAATCGCCATGAGAAACAAGGACTCGAAGACCGAGGAAGGTCCCCAGGAGGGTCAGACCCAGAAAGCCCAGGAGTCTAACCATCCGGATGAGCTCGAGGATGTTGATACCGAGGATGCGTTATTGGGCTGATATTTGTTGCAGAATCTGAGGCTTCGTGCATTTGCGACCTTCCTCTCTGGCAAGATTTTATTCGTTCTTTGCTCTGGTCATCTGGGTTTTAGTTAGTTTCAAGGGACAATTTTCATTTACGGGACATGCAATGGGCATCGTGGATTGAACTCAGGGTCGAGACTGTTTAGTATCTAGGACCAATCTACTACTTTCTACTTCTCCTTGTTGTCTTTGCCATTATCTTTGTAGATTATTTAGTAGCGCTTTATGTTACCAGTATTTTCAGCCTACAGGCTCAAAGCTAGAGTAGAGAGATGCAGCTGCAATGAATGTTGTCATCGATATAAACAATGGCGGCCATTGAGCCCTGCAGGATGGGTTCTTCCTGCAAACTTCTAAGCTCATGCTTCACTTCCTCTACCACATTCAACAACATAACTACTTCCAATTACCCCATCTCTACGAGTTTGTCCTCAACACTTGACTATCACCGTCTCAACTCATCTACTCAATTTAACCATGGCTCGTCCCAAATCCACCAAATTGGAGAAAAAGCCCAAGGCTCAGCAACAGAAACAGCCGAAGAAACCACAGAAACGTGCCTGTATCATCGAGGGTAACCAAGTCGAAAAGGACCTCGTTTTTCTATGGATGTGCTTCGAATGCAGCGGAGGCATACAGGAAGGACAAAGCACGGTAATTCCAATTTCATTTCCATTTTACTGTTCTCGTTGCTCGGATCCAGGCTCGAGCGAGGCCTCCGTTGACTGTGGCTAACTATCATATTATCACAACGGCACAGATTGATTACCATGCCCTCGGCAAAGAATTGGGAATTACAATCTACGGTGCCAGGAATCGCTACTATGGCGTCCGTTCCAGAATCCTGAAGCTGAAAGCAGCTATCACGGTGGCCGAGAATCCAAGGGACAAGGTACCCGAGGGGAAAGGTGCCCAGCAGAACGCGATTGCTACCACGGAGCATGATGATTCAATTGTCAAGGATGAAGGTGACCACCAGCTGGTCGATGAGAACGATGAAGACGAGGCTGTCTGAGTTGACCGTGTTGTGTCATTGAAAGTGTTGCTATTCCTGAGAGTTATGGAGTGGAACGAGTTCCCAAGCCTTTGATTTTTAGTTTCCTAATGTTTTTATGGATCTAACGTTCATTAAGCCATTTCAAAAGGTGCAATCTGTTTCTCACTTGACAATTGTCAAGTCTCTCTTTCGCGCGATGATTTCTCAAAGTTGATTTCAATGATTCAAGAATACTCTAGTTTGAAAGTAGGACTACTTGTCCTCTACACCTTGCGAGCAATTATTATTGAACGAGAAAATTATTTCTGAGTTTCATTCCTTCATTATAATAGGGATAGATTTTGGGCTTAAGACTGGCCTAATGCCTTTTGCAATGACTCTTTGACTGCCTCCGCTAGAACAGTATGCGCTCCCCGAGCAGCATTCACAGCACCATCTATTAATGCTTCATGGCCACTCCGTTCATCACCAGCAGCGAGGGAGGCCTTGGAGCTATCGCCCTTGAGCCAAAGTTCTGTAATCTCATCTCGGGCAGGCATGTATGCTACCACACAAGCAGAGACAATAGAACGATGCTCGGCCGGGTCTGTATCCAGCATCAATTTTGGCGCAGTAGAAGGAGATTCAGTCGAGTCATCGGAGACAAGAGCAGCCACGCCGCCAGATACAAGATCAAGACAATCGATATGCGCGTCGGCAATTGCCGCAGATGCAGCGCTAATACAACCCGCAAGAACATTCATCATACCCCACGAGGCATCATGCGAATCCGGTGCATCACCCCACCAGCGATCATCCTCCGCTTCAAGAATGGTGATGGTAATATCCAGGCCACTCTTCGGCCAACGCTCGGCGATAATGGCACCGCGCAGAGCTGTTTCGAGGTGGACGCCCAGATCGCGCTCACTCGAATCACGGACGTGGCCCTTGCGCTTGCGAGCCGCAAATGGTGCGAACTTGACATGTGTTGTTAAGACAAGGTTTGGAGAGAAGGCGGCTGATCGAGGCAATGGCTTTGGTCCATGGACTGTGCATGCGAGCTTCAGAGCTGAGGAAGGCGGGATTAGAGATTTAGGATTGGCGCGAGCGGCTGCGAGAGAAGCAGAAGGTTCAAATTCAAGATATGAGGAGCCCGAAGCTGAAGGGATGAGTCCAGTCTTGAGGACTATAGAGTCACATATTAGCATGATTCCATTTCCTATCAATGTAAGGTCGTGCATACAGATTTTCCTGAGCTCGGTAGGTTGTCGTTGACGCTGTGCGCGGTCTCCGGCACCTGTCCCAGAATGATGCAGTGAGGCATATACCGGGGGTCTTGTCCCACCCGGTGGCCCATTGACTCGTCTTCTGTCATTCATCGTGTACAATTTGCAAGTTCGACAAAGTTAGGTCTTCTACGGCGTCGAGGCCAGAAACGGAAATCCACGAGTTTGCACTGTTTGCGCGGGGCCCCACCCGCCTGACGAGCTTTTCTCGTTTTTCTTCGTCGATTTGCTTTCTTCTTTCTTCCACACCTCTTCATCTTGTTTACCCTCAGGATATGAAGCACTTCTTATGGTGAAGATGCTTCTCCTGAGGTCGAACTGCCTTTTTCTTTCCTCTTTACTAATTACCTTTCATGTGAGTTCACCTGCTTCTACACTGCCAATCCTTACCCCCGTCTTTTATGAGGAAAACGATCCAAATCTCTGTTCGGCGACCAAAAATGGGCCAAGAACAACATGCACTACCATCTGATGGACAACACACTATGCCAAAATTGTTAGCTCAATATTTTTTACTTGCATTGAAGCTAACCATTGTTAAAGACAGGAATTGATTCAATCCTACTGACTTGCTTCCAAGCACGTCGTCCACAGTCCTAACTCTCATGGTAAGCCTACATTTTTTTTTCTTGTTTTATTTTGAAACCCCTTTTGTGATGAGAAAAATTTTTCAGTTCTGCTTCTGCAAAATTTTTGAAGATAACAAAAAATCTTACCAAAAACTCCTGATCCTGTCTATATCATTGCCATTGTCTATGTCATTCATCGTCGACGTTCGTTGCTGACAGTCAAAGAATTTTCCAGGTTTCTCATAATCCCGCCTTTTGACATTTGTCGCCGACTCCTCGCCAAAAGGTACGGAAACTTGTTACATCTTCCATCACTCCCTTTCATGATGACAACTAGTCAATCCATTCAATGATCTCTCAGAGAACCGCCTCCCGGACTAGCACCCATACCGTGCAATTGTCAGCCAGGAGCAAAGTCACGATCCACCTCCTGCGACTCCCAAACTGGACCTCGGATATCCCTATGGACGTCCCTGGGAGGATGGTTGTGGAGCACCGGAGGATGTGGGCTTCATCGTCGCTTGTTACTGCTCCTGGTCCTGCCTCTTGTTTCAGTTTGGTTCTTGCAACGTCTGGCTTGTGTTGGTTCCCTCGGGCTGGGCTGATCGTCCGTCTTGGGCGCCAGTTTGGTCTTTGGGGCCAGCAGAGGATGGGATGAGTTAAACGGCTTGCTGATTATTCGCTTGTTCCACTTGCGAATTATGCCACTTGTGTCTTTCTTGATGACATTGTTATGCAATTGATGCTAACGAGACATGCAGGTATAATCATTAAAGAGACTTAAATCCTTGTAGTAATAGCGTTAATCCCATAGTTTCCCAATATTACATTGAACCATCACTTTGAATAGAATATTTTGAAATTTTTTCGAATCGAATAACCTAATAGTATTTATGACAAGAAGTAAAGGCAAAAAAAAAAGACATTGAGAGCGAAGAGTTGTCAAGCATCCATTCCTCAAGTCACCGAGGGTCGTCAACAGCAACCAAGGTAGCAAAAATAAAAAGCACACAACCCACCCAGCCCAATTCTAAACAGCCGTGGGAATCATATCTAAGGAAAAGACAAATTCCACCTCCATCCCCTTATCCTCAACACGTTCCTGCAAGACACAAGTAGGCATCTGTTGTGATTTTGTGATTCGTTGATCTTATGCGGATTTGTAGGTCACAAAATCAAAGCGAACGTGAAGTTCCGAAACACTGATACCATTCCGGCATTTAACATTGTCAGTCTATAACGATCTTTATCGCCCAGACGTAGTGATACATCTTTTCTTTCTTTATTCTTTATTGTCCTCAATGGCCTCAACTGGTGTTGTTGTGCCGTTGGATTGGGACATGCTATAGGGAGCCTGGAATCATGAAGTTAGGACCAATTGCTTCCTGTGAGTGCACCGAGAACCTTACGAGCACTTTCTTCGCATTGCATATCCTCCAGGCGAGATTCCGGACATTGCCATCTGCCCTGACGACCTCAGGTGCTAGCTCGACACCGAACCTATTGGACGTTATTAGCAATGATTTTGGAAGACAATGAACAGACACGAAGAACTTACATTTGGTGAACAGCAAACACGACACGCTTTGCAAACTTGCCATCCCTCTCGACAAGACCACCGAATTGCTCATCCACGGTTTCAGGTGCGATCTCTGGGTCTTGATCAAAGCAGTTGCGGATAACGGGCAGCAATGAAGTTTCAACGGTGGATTGCACAATGCTATCACTGTCGACAGTGGTATCATCTTCATCAAACCGATGAATGCGAATTTCAAAGGGTCTCGAGATGGCCATCACGTTGTGCATGCCATTGTGGTGGTAGCGAAGTTCGAAGACACCTTGGGTCCAGAACAACTTATCACCCGAGAAAACGACTTCACCAGAAGCAAGTTCCCGGCCTTTGCTACTCGACTTGACTACAACGTCACTGGTCACGATTCCCTTCTCGCAGGTGAGGTTGTCATAGGAGCCCTCGTTGGTTGCGATCCAGCGACCTTGAGAGGAAACTCTGGAGACTTCACGAGAGGTGTTGTCCGTGACACGATATATCCCGATCCAATCTTTTTTGCTGTGCGTCAGGGGTGCAGTCCACTTGACCTTGATTGGAGAACCGTATTCGAAGGTCAGGTTCTTCAAGTCGCCTCGTCGATCGAGAGGCATGCGGGCATTAGCACCTTCGCGACCCTTACCTAGCTCAGTCTCTTCAAGGGATTTGGCTTCAGTACCCTCCACTGACAACGAATAGTCGCTCATGTCAAGGCCAGCCAGGTCCGCATCGATACGGGAAATTGTAACACGGGCAGGATACTTCTGGAAAAGAGCCGTTGTGTCCTTGACAAAAGTGCTAACTCCCGCAGCCAGCTTTGGACGGGCATTATCAAGAAGCTCTTCGATGAATTCAAAGGACTCGTCAAACATTTTGTCCACACTTCCATGCAGTTGCTTTAAGGGAGGTGGGAGTGATTTCTTCAGATTCTTGACAACACCTCCATCCTGACGAAGGCTGCGACCATACAGTTTCTGCATATGAGGACGCTCAACAAATTGAATGAAGCCCAGGCTCAGGATATGGCTCAGCAGCGCTAAGAAAGTAACTGCACCACTGCTGGTGATAAGGACAGCACCCCAAACACCTGCAAGACCCAGAACACGCTCAGGATTGTTGAGGAAACGATAGATGCCATTGTAAGTTAGCTTGGGGGATTCGTCAAAGAAAAAGTCACCGTAGAACCAGCCAAATTCGCCGAGGGACTCGTAGATGCTGATCGATGTCCAAAGTTGCAAGCTAATCAAGCCCGCACCTAGGACATGCCGGAAGAGCACCAGGCCATAGCCCCAGTCTGCAGGGAAGTTATACATCTTCCAAACAGCAGCGATGAAACTGGCGTAGCACATGATCATACTTAGGTGATAAGACCCCTTCCATTGGCTCCATGCCTCATGCGGGGATTCGCCGAACTTAACAAAGTGTCTGGTCCATGCTTTGCTGTTAGACTGGTTGTTCAGCAGATATCCGATGCCTACAGAGAACCAGACGCGCCATACAACGGCGTTGGCCACAAAAAGAAATTGGTAGCGTGGGGTGGACGGGGTCAAAGCAGTGACAGCAAATACGAGCATCTGAACCAGCATGGTGGACGAGTCAGTGGTTCTATACAGATCCAGGTTATGCAGTCCCAGAAGGTTATGAACCGAAGGAGGTGGCTTGGCCAGATACGAAGACGCGTTGGGGGGAAGATCATCGAACGTTGGAGTTGGCGCAGTGGGAGTATCCAGGTCCGTAGGTAGGCTTGAAGACGAATCAACACAGACAGAGCGCTTGCGGGGTGGTGGCGGGTTGTAGGTCTTGTCGATGTGCGGGTTTTCCACGAGGACGAGGAAAGCAAATTGTGCTGCATGGGCAATGATGGAGATAAAAAGTACCTTGTAGCTCGCCGCCATCAGCGAGATACCGTAGTAACCCGCATAGCCGACTGAGTACATGGGGTGAGGAGCCATCTCGAAAACACCATCGAAGGTCAACTCCTGGTCGATGAGGTAGAAAAAATCACCCCAGTACCAGGCATAATCCTTGACTACTCTGTGGGCATCTAATTTGACCCAGAGGTTAAACAGCACAAGCACGATGCCGGCTGTCCACCGAAGGACGGTCATGAGAATGTTCTCATCCACCGGGTGATGCCCACATGCTATCGCGAAGAGACAATAGGAAGTGAAGTCACACATCAGAATCACGTCCACAAGACGCCTAAAGACAAGCCAAGTGTTGTATTCAATGGGTGCATTTTCGAACTTGTAATCGTGGGGAATCTTGGTTTCCAGCTCTCGCTTGATCCAATTATACAGAGTAGGGTGTGGGTTTCCCCCAGTGGCCGGATCGACAAAGATCTTGGTTTTCTCAGCCCATCTAATCAAGATCTTGTGGTGCGATTGGTGGTGAAGTAGCCATCCAATCCCTCCATTGTAGCCTGCGCGCCAAAAGAGATAGATGACAGCAAAGACCGGAACCTTGGCGCTTGGGGGAAGGGCCCAGAGGAGTAAAACATGGATGGCAAGTAATACTAGAACCACCACGTCCGAAAAATTCTTAGGTTCGGATGGCGAGAGCAGCTGGGAGACCATGTCATGGGTTTGAGGCACCGTAAACACTAAGAAACATCGCGAGAGCGGATTAGCGGGGAAAGCTCCATCATGGGACAATGGCAACTAGAGACCACGAGACACCCGAGGTACGACGCCATGGAATAACAATAGCAAGAATATATTTTTCAAATACACTTGCTTTGGATGGGGGGGGGGGGGGGGGAAAAAGGGGTTCTTTTTTTTTCCCACAAAAAGAAACCCCCCCCCCCCCCCCCACCTCCCCAAAAAGCACCTCAAAACTGACTTTTCTGAACAGATCCTTTAAAATATCTGATTTGAATCCAGACACGATTCATTTACCGGTTTGAACGTCATTTTTGCGTATTTGTTATGACAGAACTGACTATCTGTCTATTGTAGCGGGAAAATTAATATAACCCTTCCTGCTGCAAGAAAATCGTGTTGAGTTTCCATAAAATCTACTTCAAGGTACTGAGCAGAGCCACACAATATCTCCCCTGAAGGATCAAAGGGATAAAAGAAAGGATGAAATCGACTTTGGTTTCGACACCAGTCCTCAAGCTACGCAGACGGAAAATCAAAGTAAAGAATCAAATGAGACAAAAGATCACGAAATGCAACATCTCAGCTACGGAATAGCCACGAAGCTGTCTCTCGATGAAATTGAACACCACGTTACTTCAACCTACAGAATTTCGAAAGCAACGACTCTATCAAATGGTTGAATCGAGAAGATACCAAAACAGCAGAACTATGGGGTTTGATCTACCAGCCCTTAATAATCAATAATGAATCTCGCGGCATTGTAATTAAAGATAAGATATGAGGAAAAAGTCCACGCAGTCGAATTGCTTATGAAATATCACATAAAGGGTCGAAATAATTACGATGAATACCTGTCCGGTAGCTCTGCATAATGGCGGCAAATAAGGCACGCTTTGATGAAATAGTCACGGACCCAACCATAGCTCCGCTAAATGTGACCAAATGGAGAAACAAAGAAATGACGCATGGGCTTCGAAGATCGAAAAACTAGAATCTGACGCTGATGTTCGAAGGCCATGGACCTGCTCGGCATGCCTTCGCAAGTGCATCTCGTGCAGAACGGACAAATGGCAGAATCTACATGTCCGGTCCGTCAAATGGACCGTCCTGAAATGTCTCTTCACTCCGTTGTAGTCGGAGTATGCCTTGGGGCATTGTAACCATGCGAATGTTGGATAACCTAGATATGTATGCAGTCTTGATAATGAAATTATTCAACTTGGAGTGTTTGTAATTTTAGCCTGTCCGGCCGATTTTTTATAATATTGCCACGACGTGCAAGCGAGATACCAATGCTTCCTTGACTAAAAACAAGCCATGAGACAGGGAAAGATAGGTACGCGGTATTTGGTCCATCACAACTTACCTGGGCTAGCAAAGACAGGGCCTCGTCCTCCGTATAGTGTTGGGGCGTGGCAGACAGGTCACCTCCAGAATAATCTCTCTTGTTTACGTCCATATCAAGCAGCAAATAGCGAAGGACTAAAAAATTAGGGAATGGGTAATAGTACTATTTTGAGAGAACTTATTGTACAAAGGGGAAGATTATCGTATTTATATCCTAGGGCCCTCGACGACGCAAATTGTGTCAGTCCTACTCTTGAAGCAGGGGAGGTTTTACTGATCTCCGTGGGTTTGATATGGATATTTCTGCGAATTTCAAGTGATTTATATTGAAACCATTTGAAAAGTACGAGTTGAATTAGATAACAGTTGGTGTGTCCTATTCCGTCTTGCGTTTCAGAGCCCGTGCGTACTGCAATAGACTTGAATCGCGGCAGGACTTCTCCCAGGATATCGGTCCAGAAACAATCTTGTAACTTCCGACTGTGGTCGTTGCCCATCCCTTCTGAGCCATTTTAAATACTTTATCTCTTCCGAAGACCACCTCAATCGCCGCCTAGGCTTTCTCTGGGGCTCGCTTTTATTTACGCAAGACAATGAACTTCTTAGCGTTCCCGTTGGCACTCCATCTTGCATTTCATATTCCGCAGAGACGCTTCTCGTATAACGTTTCTTACACCCCGCTCGTCGCTTGATTGGATTTTCAGGGTGGCTTTCACCGATTGAAGACCCCTCACGAGATGCTCCAAGTGGCAAAGATGGGTGACGAGAAACTTCTGGCAGGAATGTCATAAAATAAGCATACCGAGGACCATTACCCTGGACACGTAGCACTCCACGGCCGAAGATCTCTTCTGTTTTGCCCAACATAAAAGCCATGCCACCCTCTGAAGGATTTTGAGTTTTGGAGGTGCATTTCTCCATGACGGCACTGTTTGAAGACAAACGGTTTCCCTTTGTCCTCTTCGGCCGTTTCGGAGAGCGGTTACCAGTTATAGAGATGGGCACCTCTGAACGTGGCAAATAGTCATTATCCATTGGCCTCCGTGTTTCCCCATTATGGCCGCTGATACCCGGATGCTTCCGTCGTTTTGATGCAGTTGGACGGTTCTTCCTGGTCCTTGCCACCAATTCATCGTTTCGACGACTAGGTATAACAACTGAAACGGCAGGATATCGCTGTCGTTGGGCGGATCTTGCGCTTCGTCGCAGTCGAGGAGAAGGTGGTTTTACCAGTGTGTCCTGCGAATGGTTGGTCGAGCGACTTCGAGATACGGAACAAGAAAGGACAGGCGTATGACGGTCTTCAGTAAGTCTGTCTATAGCATGTTCCTCCGAAATAGATTCGGTCATTGAGGGCTCATTGATTTGGGCACTCGCCGCCTCTATCTCACTCTCTGGACTTCTGGTTCGATCTACACTGGTTTCTTCGCGTTCGGTGTCACCAACAACGGAGGCGTCCCTAATGCTGGTTTCGATGCTAGGGTGCACGAAAATATTCGGCGGAGGCGTTGAGAAAATATGTGGATAAACCAAGCTATTTTCTGGTGAAAGAGGGCCATTGTCGGTCTCATTACAAGTTTCTAGCGGTGGGATGTAGTCTAGATGCCATTCGGGCAAGTCGTTTGGGGCAAGGTGCGGGCCTGATTTGGGTTAGGAAATAGGCCGAGCAAATTCTCAGTTCCACCTACTTGGACGACAGAATTGAGGATCCGTAACTGTCGAAAGTATATCCAGGTCACTCAAGGTGTCATTTAAATTGAAATCGTCCGAATGACACGATGGATAGACAATATTATTTATGTCTGCTGATTGTGGTTCATGTATGGCCAACGTACCATCGGCAAAGGAAGTTTGATTCCCCGGAGACACATCGATAGATAATTCGCCTTGAAGTCCTGGGTTCAGGTCCCTTTCCAAATCTGTCTTATCCGTGACCCGGTCAATTTGGGCCATAGATCTCTGTATTTCGATATCAAATTCACTACCGACATGTGAATCCGTCTGTACCCTTGCTGGAGCTTGATGTTGGGGAAAGATGTCAACACCAGCACCGGATATGAAGTTGCCAGAAGAATGCGATCTTGGCGAGAGTGCATGCGGAAAAGTTTGCGAAACCGGAACCCCAGGGGGATTGTAAGCCCTCCAAGAAGATGTAGTCAAGGAACGCGAAGAACCTTTCGTAGGAGGGTGAGAATAAAAGCAAATATTATCAAGGTTGATATGCATGGCAGCTGGCCTCACGGGGCGACAATGAAAGATGCTTGGATAGCAAAATCGAAAAGGAGCGCACATATGTTATAAAGATCCCAAGATCAATCCTGAAAACAAGGCAGAGCGGCACCCATCAAGGATCAGCTCCACAAATGAAGAGATAACTTCATTCTATGTCGGAATGCATCACGCTCAGACCTTTCCTTCACCATAGATCTCGTTCCCGGGACAAGTGTACTATTTCGTCAAATTGCGTATGGAGAGGACCCCACCAGGCTTTCCAGACCTGCCGGTTTACCATTACGCCGCGTCGCCCGGTAAATTACTCAGGTCCCATCGCAGATTGTAACAAGCAAATCCGTGCTAGCTTCGCAAAACCGAAATCAGCAATATCTCGATTCGAATTATCAAAGCTCCGTGCGAGCGCCCACAACATAGCCTGGCCAACTGGAGCATTCTGTGGCCAGGTCGACAGAGTCATCTGTGCAGGACTCATGAGCGTCGTAGTGCCCAAAAAGGATGAGATAGGCACATCGGGAACGCAAGAGGCATTTTTGCCATTGGTAGTCACACTTCACCGATCAGATCAAAGCATCATAGGCTTATGCATCGACCGTTATCTGGTCTTGCGAATGAAACGTAGACATGTACAGATCCCCCGAATAGGAAGGAATGCCTCAAAGAGGTTTGGGCTGAGCTCCAATAGGCAACTCCCATAGCTGGGGGCTATTTGGGGGCAGCCAGCTCAGACGGGTAAAGAGACCTTACGACTGATCTCGCTTGCCTCTTCCAGGAGAGATCAGCGACGTGTGTCGTGGATGTCGAATAGGTCCATGGATGTCAACCGGCACCACAGGAGCATGGGCGGGGCAGGCGAGGGGGCAAAGCGCTCCTTGTGGAGACGGTCATCTCCGAAATGCAGGGGGCGTAGCAGTGGCGACCGGGTTTGTGAGCTGAAGGTGAGCGTATGACCGTGGGAAAAGAAGGTGAAGTGGTCGAGCGACGCACCGTCCGGGCTATATAGTTGACGAGGCCGTCGCGGGCGGCGACGGGCGGCAGTTCCTGTTGGGGGATAGCGCGGGCACCATACCCGATGTGGTCAATGCTAAACCCGACCGGGCGGGAATCGAGCGGGCGCTAAACCCAACGTGGGGGGCTTCCGGAAACGGCGCCCACCTGGTAAATGCAACTTGTACTAATAATATACAATATATATATTAAAAAGTAAACAAAGAGATATATAAATACAGGTCCTCTATATAAAAAAATCAGTTACACTAGTCCCAATTGATTTATACTAAAATTTACTAAATTTTAGTGAACTGGGCTCCAAAATTTTGGGGCCCAGTCAGTCTTGCCAGTGAACTGGGTCCCAAAATAGTGGGTCAAGTCATGTTACTTTTTGGGGCCCAGTTAACTGTATGCCCAGAAATGCGAGTATCTTCGTGCTGGGCCGGTGAGGCTTAGTCATCCAGAGTGTCCCTCCTAGTAGCTAGCTCTAGATAGATTCATCTATCATCATTTATCTCCCACGCTTAGCCAGAGTAGGTTAGCACTTTGATCGGTATTTTCTCAATGTCTGTCCCCATGAACCGAGATTTACTAGGAGAACCACCGTTTCAAAGATATATTTGCCAAATATCAAGTGAGTAGATTACATAACTACTGAAACGGGATAGGATGCTCGAGGCAGCACGGTCGGTACGTGCAGGTCGAATGGGGCAAAAAGATGAGGGTAAACAACACCCCAACAAGGGCTATCTGCTAGCACTCTCTCGAATAGGCTGGAACTCGTGTAATTTATGTTCTGTATGATGCTAAAGGTGCTATCTAAATGAATGTATAACTATAACCCCCCTTCCAAATTAGGCCAATTCCCTTACATAATCCTCCTACTGGCAGGCAGGCCGATACTCCCCACTACACTATTTATATTTGTATAGCTATATATTCTATCCGGACTTTGTCTTCTTTATGTTATATGTTTAGTATTTTCACGTTTTTGGATCGCTTTTTGAATCAATCTCTTATATATTATGGGGTATAGAACAGAAGTATATTAAATATATTTACGGGAAAAGAAAATATCAATAGTAAGATATATTAGGATCCAAAGAGGGATCTAAGACACTATGGAAAACGCAATAATACAGAAAAATCTTGGAAGAGGCGGATATATTTCTGAATCTCGGATAGAAAGCGAGACAAAGAAGAAAAAAGGATATATTTCCTCAAGGTAAATAACGCTAGTGTTTGGAGTTACGGTTATAATGTATTGTTGTTGCAACGACGATGGAACCGAATCTTGCAGTATAGTTGTGATTGAAGATATTGAATAGTCTATAGAGTTCCAGCGCCAAAAAGGCAGTTTTCAATTCGTCTTCGGTCAGATTATTCTCGGACAGGTATTTGAGATATACGGATTCGGTATTGTCTGTAACAATCTAGATCTTTTCGCTGTATTGGCAGAATATAATACATCTATGGTTCTAAATAAGTTTTTACTCTCAAGACAGTAAAAGCTCGGATTTGTTTACTCTTTTTTTGGCTGTTCGATTTGATTATATTGGAAGATTCATACCATCATCTCAATATCTGTTTGCCTTAACTATAGCTTGTATCTGCTCAAGTCAGTAATACTTTGGAACTAACCTTTGCTATTGATCCGATCAAAATTGTTCAGCTGTGGCCAATTTCAAGCAGAACTGTTTGAAAAAGAAAATGTAGTATAGTAGACCCTCGCAGAGGAACCGTCGCGCGGTGCAGTAGAAAAAGACAAGTAAAATAATCAGTGCTGGGGATTAGATTCGGATGGAGGGGGAGCAATCCAGTTGTCTCGAAAGCCACAGTCTAGAAATGATCGTTGCTAGCTTGACGGGCTATATCTTCTTGGATTATATACTCACTGCTGGGATCAACCCGGGGGGGTTGGTTCAGATGGAATAGGTAGACTGGAAGAAGACAAAAACGTCTGGTCGACAGAAAGTAGACAACCACCAGGCTCGCGTGCCTTCCAAGATGGTATTAGCTGTAAGTATTGGCAACTACGGCAATGAAAAGCGACTTGTACTATTCGGAGTACGGTACGAGCTTCAAGGCTAGCAGTCAGAAATAGATTCATCAACATCTCCGAGCTACTCGCCGAGTAGTTCTAAATTTGCGGGGTAAATCTCTTCGAGCTATTTGCACGACCAAAAGGAAATTATACGGATTCGTGATGGAGATCTATTCATACATTGTCCTGTGCAACACCATAACTCCGTATGGCATGAATTGCAAGAGAACTCTTATCTTTGACTCCTTTTTAGAAAAATTTGACGATTTACAGGACTTGGGCGCATTCGGCGTGATGTTCTGCGGCGGTCATCACGTTTTCGAACTCATATCATCGGTATCTTTGTTTGCTGCCCAAAATCCAAATGCATATTTCCATGAGGGATACAGAAAGCTGAAGGCCAAGATAGACACCTTGGATTCGCCAGTTTCGAAAAAGCCGGATACTCGTATACACCCCGTGTGCAGTGCAATTTTGGAGGTATACCGCATAGCTTTACTAGCATTTCTAGAGACTGCAAACTCGCCATTTCCCAAATATGACACCACTAGCATGCAAAACCTCCAGCCTCTGCTTGATTTGGCAGTACAGAACCTACCTCGGATCTTGCCGTCCAATTATTCGTGCATCCTGATGTGGCCTATAATGAGTATTGGCTCGTGTCTGATAGAGGAAAAGCAGCGCCTAGTAATTTCGCACACGCTTATTCATAATCAATACGGGATGAATATTACTGCTTAAGCAAGCATGTTACTTGAATTACTCTGGAAGGACCCCGATGATCGTGCATTCGGGCCATATGGCCTTAGGCTAGTGATGAACCGGCGTAGCATAGATTACGGGGATATATGAACCTAAGACAACTATGTATTGAATGGAAAATTACAATTAAGGAAAATGAATACTTCTGTTTACTCGGGATCAATGAACTCCAGGCTCCTCAACACATAAATAAATTGATATGTATCTCCAACCGTGGCTTCCCTGCCATCTAATTCTTCCACACAAAAGGCATTGCAGCGCTAAGAAAGAAGCATCATCAGGTTAGAACAGAGGAAATTCTGACGCTCATTAATACTGGATTCGAGGTGGAATATTATGGGCGGCTGTTTGACTATCAAATGCTTCGCTAACTCGGGAGTTATCCTTTTGCAATTTGCACGGAGTAGAAAAAAAAGAAAAGAAAAAAAACTAATAATTTTTGAAAATTCTGGATTGGCAGAGACGACTATTAAGCCAGACTTTCAAAAGGATTTGGTTGTCCCATTAGTCAATCAAGATCTTTTAATGCCATTAGCTCAGTATAGTATCTGAAGAGCAGGGTATGGCTGAAATAAATACATTATAAATCGTTTTATTTCTTGGTAGTGTGCGAACCTGTAAAGAGAATAGCAACTTCATGGGCGACACGCTCACCAGACTGTATAGCTCCTTCAAGATATCCAGGATGCTCCTGCGCCGTCTCAGTTCCCGCCCAGTGCAAATTTCTGATCGGTTTATGGGGCATGGACAAAAGCCCATCCATGGTACCGACAATGGGATATCCTAAATATCCGCCTCCGCAGAATTCGTCCAAATGCCAAGATTTTTCGTACCATTCCACGGGCTGGGACAAACGATGCCCCAGATGTGGGACAAGACGAGATAGTAGCAATTCACGCCGTAACTTCGGCCCGATATTGTCGAGCTGACGTGCAGGGCTGCCGGCCACCAGGAAGCACAAGTGCCCAGGGCCCCCAGGCGAAGAAGAGTCGGAAACACCGCATGCGGGTTCGTCAAGCAAAAGAAATTCCCCGCCTTGTCCCTCACGCCAGAATGGATGCTCGAAAATAGCAATAGCTCTGTAAACAACACCCATACGCGTATTTTCTTGAAGCGCTATGCCTTCGGAGGGCATCGGCGGATCAAATGTGATACCTTTCAAAATTGGCGGGGGGACAGTAATGATGACCTTCCTAGCGTCGAACCGTTCACCTGACGCTGTGTATATAGTAACTTGATCGCTGTGGCTTTGTAACACTTTCGTGACACGCGTGTCGGTAAAAACCTTCCCGGAGAGCTCGTTGGCTAACATAGATATAGTGATGCCCATAGACTCCACCACCAAATTATCTTGGGCTCCTCCTTGTGTCTGTAGCATGGTAAATAGACCGCCTGACAGAGAAATCGATTTCGCATAGCTGTAGATCGAGAACATGCTCAATTCCGCAGTAGAAGATACTGCAACGAGAAGACGAAGGATTTGTGGGGCAATTTCCAGAGGGACGAATATTGCAATAGCTTGGTCTATTGAAACTGTGATCCAATTTTGCGGTACATATTCCCTGCTCATAAATTCGAGAAAAATGAGATAGATTGTTGAAAGAAGCACCGACGGAGAAACCAGAGACACAGTGTGGCCTTTGCGAACAATTGTGGGTAGACCACGCGAAAACGTCCGATATATCGTACCTCTCGCCTTATTTACTAGGGTCGTGATACGATGATGTCCGTACCCTATCCATTGCCCTCCAAAGTCCAGGTGTGAGCCGAGCTTGGTAGTGGCTGAATTGACTCTGCCGCCAACATTATGCGATGCCTCGAGTACATTGACATCAATGCCCCGACGACATAGTTCTGAAGCAGCTGTAAGACCCGCGAAGCCGGCGCCAATAACAATCACCTGTGCACGACTATCTCTAGCCATAATGCAAAAGGGTGTGAGCTTTTTGAAAACTGCTTTGAATAACTCGAGAGAGAAAGAATCTGAGAAGATGTGAAAAGGACGCACCGATTATGAAAAGACGGTGTGCCGTGGTGGTATTATATACTACCTAGTATTACTAGGAACTCACAGAAAGTTGAAAATTCTGGGCCATGACCTCAATGACTACCTCTCCCCTTCATCTTTGAATCATTTCGCTTGCAGTACCATTGAGCTTCGAGTAGTAGGGAGCATGTCCCGAAAATAGCACCAGTCGCCTTTTCTGGCTATGATCATCCTCCAATCGAGGTAAGTCATGAATAAGTGGATACCCTACGCTTATTGTTGGGGGGTGGTTCATCGTTGAAAAAAAGGGGGCTTGGTACGATAAGCGCGGCTGTAGATAACAGTCTTGAATGGGCTTTGAGGGTCCAATTGATAGGATATTGATGAAACAAAGTGCGGAGCTGGTTGATTAGGAACTAGAGAAAATAGTCCCGTTCTCACTGCATCTGGGCTCTCGGAGTAGATGGCAGTGGCAGACTATCCCACAAAACAATATCGCAGCCGATATGGACCATACGTATAGTTAGGTATCTTGATTAGATGATATCAGACCAAACTACGTTTCGTGTGTTGGTCCACGTATTTAACGGGGCCCTTTATACACTGGTCTACTGCTTCCTGTTGAAAGACTGACCGCGTTGCTTTTCTTCTCTCTCATGCGAGTTCTACGACTTGTATCTCGCATAGTATAAAGCTCTCAATATGAGTAGTTGTAGGTTATGGGAGGCCATGAGCTTGATATTCAAGTCAACAATTCCTTGAACACATTTTGCTAGCTCTGCAAGAAATCGGAAGTCTTGGCAGCAGCCTCGACTGTAACATCGCTCTTCCAATCTTTAAAATCGCGTGTAGGTAGCTGCAGAGCAAACATACGATCGATATGCATCGGCGACCTTCCTTTCATCTCGGGGATGATGATCCAAGACCCTATATACCCCACTGCTGCAAAACCTGCCATGACAAATCCGGTCTTGCCTCGTAGATTACCCGCGTCAGCGTTGTATATGTAGGGTAGAACCACAGAGAACACTCCGGTAGCTACACCACTAACAAACCATCCGATGCCCTGGGTCTTGGCTCGAAGCTGGAGGGAAGATGTTTCGGCAGCAACAACGTGTGAGGCCGGCCAGATACCCAATCCACATACCATTGTAATTACCATCATACTCACTGCCGTATACCTAAAAGCCCGAAGTCGCGTTAGGAGAGATAGTGGCCCAGTGTACTTTACTTTTGACTTACCATATTTTTACCACGCCGTCGAAGCATCCGGCGATACCTAATGCCAGCCACAACACAAAAGCCAAAGCCAAAGTAGACAGAATCAGATATCGTCTGCCAAGCCTGTTCAAGGTCCAAAGGCTGAAGATATTCGCAATAAGACCCAATCCAATACCGAGGATAAGAAATATCAGGCTATTGGTTGCACTCATACCGACAATCTGCATGAAATATGATGCATTCGCCAGCAGCTGCAATCCAAAGGTCTGCGGTATCAGGCTGCTCCAGGAAACAATAAATGTCCGACGAGCATTCACTCCCTTGAAGCAGTCCAGGTAGTTTTGTGAGACGCGCTCTGCTTGCTCTGCTCGGATAGAGACCTGGAGACTGTCAATCGCCTTTTCTGAATCGGTATCTCCCATATCCAGTCTTTTTTGCATTGAAAGTGCCTTTCTTGCTTGGCCTCGTCTAACAAGCCAAGTTGGGCTTTCTGGGATGATACCGGAAAGGATAAAGGGGACCGCCGAAAATGGCCACTGCGATGCAAAGCAGATTCTATACGATCTTGCGCCGGAATGTTTCAAAGAAGTATAGACCACAATCGAACCGAGAAGCTGGCCCAACAAAGTAAATATGGGGAGAAATGCAATGATAGGGCCTCGAAGGACAACCGGCAAAACCTCGGACATATAAGTTTGTACAACACAGAGGAGAATGCCGATGCATGACCCTTGGAAAAGTTTACCAGCGAAGAACAACCCTCTTCGAGAGTCTATTGCATCGGGGAGATCTGCAACATAACACATGGCGACGGCTATAGCCGAAAGGAAGCTCCCGGTGGCCAATGATAGTCGCCGGCCTCCTTTATCTTGATAATAGCCTCCGATAATTGACCCAATCATCATACCGATTGGACTAGCCGCATTCCAAAGTGAGAGCCATTCAGATGGAATAATGTATCTTCCGTCCAGTTCGGCACCGAATCGATGTCTGGGAAATCTTAGCATGCCACCGACTTGGCTTGTGAGGAACCTACTGGAATGCCGGCATTGCAGAAACAGTGCCCACTATAACCAAATCATATCCGTAAAGCAAGATAGCAGAGCTCAGGGCTAAATTATAACCCACTACCTTCGGCCATCTTTTCAAAGACTGCCACAAAGAATGGTGCTCCTGATGTTGGGTGACAGTGTAGTCCTGAGAAACATTCCCATTAAAATCCAATCTGTTCTTAGTTGTCGCTTCCTCCATCATTGTTTGACCACGATGAACGAGACAACTCCGTAGCTCATGCTGGAGGCTAGAACTGGACTTATATTCCAAATGAACTCGCACGGACAAGAATGGGACCAAGGCGCGTTCTTCCCTGCTTTGGTGTTACATGGGATTCTGCTTGGGGTAAGTCATTGCTTAAGCGAGCACTCGGACAGAAAATGAGCAAGGTTCACCAAATGAGAGCATGGATGAAAGACAGCCTACATCTAAATGAGGGATTATGCTTTGGCCTGACGATCGATGTGCCAATAGAAAGTGGGATAGATCTCCCCGCACGAATGCCAAGTGAGTGTGTGTGTAAGCGACTAGTAGTGATTCGGGAATGGATGCTCGAGGGAGTATGGTCAGTATGTCCGGATCGAATGGGGCAAAGGATGAAGGACAGAACACCCAATATACCAGCAGCCTCGCTGTTAGGTAGTCGAATGACCAAAGGCATGTAGCACACCATAACATTGATGATCCCGATGATACGATCCTTAAGTGATGACATGAAAGCCTCCTTCGCCGCGGAGATAGAGCTTGGCACTCCCGATTAGGCTAGGTTCAACTACGAAAGATCAATCATTTATCTAGTGCAGTGCAGTACATTACAGTACATAGTACAGTTGTTGTCGGTATACGAGAACAGCCCGGGATGGGATGTTTTCAACTTTGCGACGCACCGTGAAGCGAGGATGGAAATTATGATAATCTCAAGCGAAAGGTCTCAAATCGTAGATTCCGTGATCACAGAGTAAAAGGCTCACGACATGCAGCATTGACTTTCTTGTACGGAGTGCATAGAAGACATAGCTGGAAGAGTGTGGAAGAATGATGAAAGCTGCAGTAGCTGCATACATATTGTAGTGGGGGAATATTGATCTATCAAATAGTATAAGCGAGCTTGGTATAAAAGCCACGATGTGATGCTAGACAGCTCTTTTCTTTAATGTCAACCCCTAGGTCCTCCTCTCTACCATGCCACATTCGACTCGCACGTACTGACTGTGCTGCTTCGAGCATCCTATCCCGTTTCAATATCTACGACCTACCCATGCTCTTCAAAAGAGCCACGGCCAAGTCGGGAGAGGGGTTGAATGTTGGCTTTCGTATGTGTACCCTAGAGAATTTACACACTGATACACACTAGAATTTGCTATGCAAGTCACAAAGGTCAGATTATCATTTGATCATATATTGTGCGGAAGCCAAGAATTTCATATGCCAGTCTCTGGGATAGATGCCAAGGGCTCTGTCTCTGTCGGCGTTCGGGCCTCTCTCATTCGTTTCAACTTTGCTAGAGTTTCGCTTGTTTGGAATATCTCATTATCTAGCTCACTGTTCGATGCAATTCGATGTTTGAGTGCCAATATCGCGGCTGAAACCATCAGTAAGGCGATGCCAACTAGATAAGACCATTGGCCAACTTGCTGGGGATGCTCCTGTGATGGGCCATCATTATGTATCCACCACTCGATCCAGATGACAAAAGCAACAATGGCAAACGGACTGATAATCATACTCAAAATTAATCCAAGAAGGATCAGACCGTCGGCTAGAGCTCGGAACAGTGCATTCATATAACGGCGAGTGAAAGCTGGCCGCAGTTGTTTCCAGAAGGTTTCTTTTTCCCAAATCGAGGCGCACATGTCTTTTTCAGTGTCAAGCTCGGCTTTACAGGTAGAGAATGTGCTGGCAAGATCTGTCTTCATGTTGTTGTACATTGCTTTTCGTTCCCGCCAAATGACATTGATGTTCTTTGAAGGAATGTGGCTCTTGTATGGCAACCATCGAAAGACGAGATGCACGAAATTGAAAAGAACACTAATGCCGACCAAGCTGTAAATGTAACGTTTAGAGTAAATTATCCTGTTGATGAAGCGATGCGGGTGATCAAGTTCGGAATCTGCAGATGCAACCCATGACTGTAGGGAAGTGGCCTGCCGCAGGATCTGACTAGAGTTGAAGCATGGGTTAAAACAGATATCTCCAATTTGGCCCCATTTATTGATATCTGAAAAGGTACTCCAAACACTCTCGTTCCAAGTGGAGTTTCGCCAAGACGCTTGCCATCCATCGCTAGATGTTTGGTCGAGGGGTGGCAAGTCAGGATAGCAGAACATATATTGTAGAGGTGTTTTGGACCTTTGTTTTGAATAGACAAGAGCAGAGATCCCGCCGGCAAGCATCAGAATATTCCAGAGGCCGAAGAGTAAATTGCGGGCTCTTTCCTGCGTCAGAACTCGCGAATAGCACTGCAGAGGTAGGAAGACGAGATAGCCCGTCACGACGATGGCTAGTACAGCATCTCCGTCAAGCTCGAGGGCCCCTGGTGAAATATGAACTGATGTTGTTCCTGTCACTATCTGTGGAAAGTCATTTTGTAAAGACGTATTATCTGCGATGTAGGGAATGGTCACAATAGACGGCTCGGCAAACTTCTGTGGGCTGGATACCAGAATAAACGCTTCAATTGCTGCTGTACCTGCGTACACCGAAGCAGTGCTCAACAAAGTCAGGAACAACCATCCTGTCCATCTTGTGCAGATTGACACAAAGAGCAGTGCATAATACAGATAGCGCGGGCATGAGTCGTAGATTGTGCTGATTGGGTAGAAGCACACGGCCTCCTGCGCCACGAACAAGGGATTGCTAGCGTTCATGAGAATATCGGCATAATTTTGATCAGTCAAATGGTCGAATTAAAGGAACTTAAAGCGGAGAAGATTTCTCGTCTGCAAATATAATAGTCGAAATTTAGGCACTTGCATTTCTTTAAACATGCTGCCTTTAGTGGAGAATTCCCCAAGTCGACTCAACGTCCTGACGTCATACATTATGGACCGGGGCTACTAACAGATTACATGTAGCTATTGTTGAATATATATACAGTATAGTTCAATTTTGCAGCACTAGGTCTGTATTGGGGAAATTTTAGCTACAGAAGTGAGAAAGCCCAAATGGTGTTGGTAGGATGATCGGTGGAGTGAAGAAAGAGGGAAGCAAAATGCTAGGCAATGAACACAATTTGACACGTTTTTACATAGTTTACAAGGGTGGAAATAGTCGAGGTGATGAAAGGGCATGAGGGACGGAAAAACGGTGAAAGTCTAATGCTATATTTATATTCTGAGAAATAATGCTATGAACACGCGCAGGCTAATATACCCGGGGCATCAAATGGCTATGGCGGAGATACCTATGATGTGACCAGGACCTGTAAGTAGTAGAAGTAAAGAGAATAGTAATACTAATCGTAATATATGACACGAATTAAGCTGTTACTAGTGTAGTAGCCCCCCTTTTTATGTGCCCCCCGGCCCTAAGTGTATATGTTCTGTCAAGAAATACCAAGGGCCCTTAGGGCCGTCTGGCTTGCTCCAAAACGTAACAGCAAATACGGGGAGTCTCCCTTGTTCCTGTTCATCAACCGCCACGCTAAAGTCATGAATACGCAGACGACTCGGAGGAGGAAGACCCTCCGCTGAAGCCTGCTCCGGGGTCCGGTCAAGATGCGCATTTTCAAGCTCGGCCATTCGCCTGAATATTGAATTATAGGTGCTGCTATTTGGCATCGAAGCAAGTTGGGGTAGACGAGACCTTAGATCAAGGCCCCTTCGATGAAGATGTGGCCACTTAGATCTCCAAGCTACCCCGTGTAATGGAAATATCATTCCAAAGTCAAGACTCAAAGATCGGGACAGTTCATCGGAGAATCGCTCAGTATCAGAGGCGATATTGTCAAGTCGATATCCTACCGTTGAATCAAACGCCCGACGATTAATGTCCCAGTCAAAATCTTCAGGCTCTGATTCATAGTAGCTGGCTATTTCGCAGTAAAGGCCGTGTCGCATGATGAAGATGCTGTCGGCAGCTCGGCGCTCGCTCTCATTCCAATTTCGCTCGTTGCGTTCAATAAGATCATCAAATTTGCCACCCCATTGCGCGAAGGATTCAACAATAAGATTGTGTATTCTGGAAGTTTCAGCTTCGGACGGGCCGTCTTGTTCCGATACTAGATCAAGCTGTTGGAAATGCCATGTCGTGATTGTAATCAAATCCATGAGAGCAACTCTCGCCTCGCTGAGGAGCTCAAATCTTGTGGATAGAATGAGCCTTCCTTGCTCGTCGAGGGGGTTGAGTAGGAAAAGATTGCTTATATCTACCCCCCACTGGAAAGCATTGATATTGAAGAGAGATAGGAGTGGGGCGACTTGCCGTTCCATGAAGTTAGCTTCCACCGACGTGTACTGTTGTCCCCAGGGGCGTCGGGCCTCTTGTTGATGCATTTCACGCCAGTTATTCAAGAGGTTTATCCCACCTGTGATGTGCGATGCAGCTGCGTGGAGATTTCCTTGGAAATATTCAAAGCAGATGAAAAGGATATTGACCATGGCGACTAATTGGATGTCATGACTAACCCCCGAGACTTTGTCTATGATTGCCCGAATAGCTCTATTATAGAGCTTCATCGGTAGGTGGAGTGAGTTCTGTGAGGTCTCTAGTAGCTGCTTCTGCGTAGTTCTCTCGTGAAGCATTCCGAGTGCTGAAATCGCATCGCGGATAGTAGGTTCAGCAAGACTGAGTTGCAAAACACAACCTCGGAAAAAGTCATGTTCAAAATAGCCTGCAAGTTGAGGTGCGGTCTTGATAAAGAATACCTCCAAAGCATGAAGCTCGGTGGCCGAGTGAACTGTCAATGCGGGGGCCAGTGTTCGACGTGGCTGGGCGATTGGGACTGGAGTAGGAGGTTTAGGCGTGCTGTAGCCCTGGCATACACGCCCCGTGCGAATGCAGCTGGGTTTGTCAGCTCAATAAAACACGATGCTTTCCTAGGAGTGGTGAAAGTAAAAAATGGCACGATTTCGATCATTCTACAGAGTGAGGAGGCGGGTTGGGGGGGTTCTATGAGAAACAGAGGGGTATCATACCGTGCGCATGCGGGCTTCTCCTCGTCGCATTTAACATGGCGAGCTCTGAAGAAGTATTTAGCAAGAGAGCGTAGTCATAAGTTCAGAAAAGAAAACGAACTTGCATGTCAAACAGCCGGAGCGAACTTTAGGTCTGCTTGCACGCTGGCGAGTCGATGTGTAAAAAGTTGCCATGGACTTTGGGTTGTTCTTTGAGTCAAAGAGTTGGAATGGCTAGATGGAGGGGAGAGTCTTGGCTGCACAGTCATCCTGGAACGTTGCAGCTGCAGATCAAAGCCCGAATCGCGTGGGGGCGAGATATGATCTATCAGGCATCAATTACTCTCGAAAGCATGACTTTAGTTGCGCTTGCTAAGAAGGACATACTTGTAATTGTACAGATCGTAGGGTTCTGACTGTCTTAGAATGTACGTCTGATAATGACAATGTTGGGCCCTGGTTCAGCGAGGGTTCAATTCAATTTCGAAATTCGACGATGGGGCCGACTCGTATGATGTGCACAATGTAACTACAGTTAACTAGGAGGGCTAATATTTGAGGATGCCTATGTATGTGAATTAAATAATACCCAAAACAGCTACAACTACAACCTGTAGTGACTTCCGAAAAGCCCAATGCTGCTACAGGAATACTATCGACAGATGCAATCGAAGATTCCGTGTACCATCAATAGTGTGCTGAGGGCATCTCCATGGGTGATCATCACGATCAACATTCATTCCCTCAATCGCTCTTTATATCATATAGCTTCGTTAGCATGATGGACTCAACGTTTTCTTGGCTGCTCTTGGAATGTGGAACGCAGTAAATCTGCGTTAAACAGTCCATTCAATATGTTCCTTAATGGGTTTCTTGAGCATTCCCGTTGACCCGCGACACAGCGAAATGGCAGCTATCTTAAATTTCAATATAAAAAAGGCAGGTACCGGTTACATTCCAGTTGGGGTACTTCGAAATTGCACGATTTTCGGCGCCATTTCCCTTGATTCAACAGCCGAGTATAAGATAAGTTTGTCCGTCGGAGTAGAAACTGTCAATTTAAAATCCATTCTCCTCGCTCGACTCTTATTCTCACTTGGTCTTCAAGGTCATTTCGACTTTCCAGGTGTAGCTCTTCAAATCATGTTTGTCGAATCCGTAGTGTTTCAGCATTTACCTGAGCAGCCATTGATTCAGGCTACCCGCGAGTAGGAATTTTGAACATAACGAAACTAGATATTGACAAAGCATTCATGATATTTGAACGGGCCCGAAAGGAAATCGGGGAATATGTAGAAATAATCGAGAGTGCTGTTGCAAAAGAGTGCGTTGTTCTGGGTTTCATCACTATCCTGTCATTACTCTCCGGTACCTGGCCAATTTTAAGAAAAGAAGTCGTTTCCAACCATCAAACTGCAATTTATCGGTTAGCCAATCTTAAACAGAAGAAAGTCAACTCTACCTCAAAGCCAGCAATACCATTAATATGTACTTGCTAGCTCATTCATTCGTCTTTTATAGGCTTATATCACCCATTGCAAGTCTCCACTTAAGAGAAAATTATGAAGCATCCATAGGCCTGATGATATTTCTTGATTTATTTGGTCACCTGTACACCCATTTCGAATATTGTCTTTTCGTATACTGGCTGTGACCCGTTTAATGGCTGTGACATCAATGGCTTGTCCGAGATTTCATCACTATTCTTTTCAGCTTCTCGTCGTTTTTGCTCCTGAAGTCTATTCGGCGATACTTGCTCTTCTTGCCCAAGGGGGATATGACATCGAAATTACTTGGTACGTTACTGGGATTCGATGGGCACCGTCTAGTTATCCAAAATGCACGTGGGTTACATTCGGAATGTTAGTCCATAGCCGGCTGACAGAGCAGATTTTCAGGGCTTGGTGTCGATAGTCCAATGTCACACAGCCAAGCCATCACGCTACTGTCGGAATGATAATATACTCGGTCCAACATAGTCATACTACTAAGGGGTAAACCTGAGATTGTGGACAATGGACTGGGTGCCCTGGGAGCCTCTTAATGCTGTAATCAATTACAGAATCCGGACAAGAGCCTTCAGATACCGTACAATAGGTCTTCTTTCTCTCTTCATAGACTTACATTCACCTGACCCTGTGACTCTTTAAAATCCTGTCTTGCCATATTAGACTTGTTACCTATCGCCGAGCGCGTGCAGCCCGGAATCACCTGTTCAAAGGCCTTGAAAATACCAAATACAATCTACGTTTCATAATATAATGCTTACATGAATTGGTACATATTCACTCTATAAAGTTACACTCTAGTGATCAGCTGCCATTTCTCCATCTAAATTCCTCCGTATAGTCTAAAAATTTAGATCTTTAAAAAAGCTCTAGTTACCGGTTTCACTTGAGACCATGTCTCGGACAGAAGGCAAAAAAATACTCACAAGATGATCCCAAAAAAGGTTTTTCTAGCTGCGGTGTCTCTTTTTGGCATCTTGGCTCACACATTGCCCGAGAAATTGAATGAGAGCCAGATCACCAAGCAGCAGAGCCCAAACAGGCTGGTCTTTGCCCATTTCATGGTGGGTCTAACTAAGCTTACAAACTATGTACCGGTTCATTGTCGAGCGGATTAATTACTGATTTCTACTGAGCTATAGATTGGCATAACCAGTGACAGGCACAGTTCTTCCGATTATGACGATGACATGAAGCGGGCTAGCTCACTAGGCATAGATGCCTTTGCGTTGAACATTGGTGTTGATCCTTATACAGATCAACAACTTCAGCTTGCCTATGATTCGGCAGCTAGAAACTCGATGAAGGTATTTATATCATTTGACTTCAATTGGTGGAATACTGGACAGGCGTGGGCTATTGGCCAGAAAATCTCGCAGTACGCCGACAAATCTGCCCAGTTGATGGTCGACAATAAGGTTTTTGTCTCCTCATTTGCTGGGGACGGCTTGAACGTGGCATCCTTACGTGACGCTGTTGGGAGACCAATTTTTTTCGCACCGAACTTTCACCCATCCTATGGAACGGATATATCGGGTGTTGATGGGCTACTTAACTGGATGGCGTGGCCGAATAATGGACAGAATAAAGCGCCTAGCCTGGGTCAGAATGTTTCTGTACAGGATGGTGACAAGGTCTATGTCAACGCCTTGGCCGGAAAGGCTTATGTTGCACGTTAGTTTCCTCGCAATCTCGTTTTCATTTTGTGGACGGTGCATTTTTTGCTCAGTTTCTAACATGGATAAAAGCTGTGTCTCCGTGGTTTTCGACTCACTTTGGCCCTGAAGTTTCCTACAGCAAGAACTGGGTATTTCCATCCGATTTGCTTTGGTATGATCGATGGAATGAGATTCTCGAGCTGGGGCCTCGCTTTATAGAAATCGTCACATGGAATGACTATGGCGAATCGCATTATATCGGTCCCCTGAAATCGATTCATACGGACGATGGTGCATCGAAATGGGTGAATGATATGTGAGAAAGAGATTTAAAAACTACGCGCAGATGATGTCTGGCTAACTTGCACAGGCCACATGATGGATGGCTCGACATTTCCAAGCCATATATCGCAGCATTCAAGGACGGAGCAAAATCTGTTACCAATTATATCACATCAGACGAGATAATTTACTGGTATCGACCAGCTCCACGTGATGTGAATTGCGATGCCACTGATACGTGCATGGTACCAGCCAACAACGGTAGCGGCAATTATTTCATAGGTCGACCAGATGGGTGGCAGTCCATGCAAGATGCGATATTTGTTGTTTCGCTTCTCCAGTCCCCCGCGAACGTGCAGGTAAACAGCGGAGGGACATTGTATACATACGAGGCGCCAGCTGGAGCATTTGCTCAACAAATTCCAATGAAAATCGGAGCCCCTTCTTTCACAGTTATTCGAAATGGAAGCCCGGTCCTCTCTGGGACGAGTCTGAAGTCCATAATTGATGGCTGTGTATGCGGATTGTACAATTTCAATGCATACGGTATGGAAGTTCGATTATTTGTTGGTACAAAGAAGCTAAATCATTGAGATCAGTTGGAACGCTACCACTTGGATTCAATGACCCTTTACAAGCAGACGGAGTGGCGGCTTTCAATCAGGGTCTTCGAGTTCAAACATGTCAGGCTACCCCTTCACTCGGCACAGAACCTCCACAACCCGTAGCACCTACCACAACTTCGATCATCGGCTCTACGAGTACGTCAAGTTCTCCCCCAACCACCACTACACCAACTACTCCGCCAAATCCATGTCCGACAACCTGCTCTGGAACCGGCGGAGGGACTACAGTTACTGTGAACTTTACTGTAACGACGACAACTACTCTGTATAGCAACACTACACTAACTCAGCCATGCGGTCCTACCGGTGGTGGCGGTAGTGGAAATAATATATGCACTGGAGGGACCGGGCCTGGCAATTATGTTGGTCTTTGCAACTTCTGCTGTCGCTATGGATATTGCCCGCCTGGTCCTTGTACTTGCACGCAATACGGTATTGCTATCCCCGCGCCTCCAAGTACTGGATGGCATGGTGCACCTCTTTTTGGAGAAGACAATTCCTATCTAGGTCTTTGCAGCTTTGCATGCGATCATGGATACTGTCCACCAACTGCTTGCAGGCTCGTGTAATCTGGTTTGATTGTTTTACTAGTGTCAGTAATCCCTAAGTGAGTGGTAAATATACAATAAGCGAATTGCCCTGAGATTTACATAGTGAATTACAGAATGCACAAGGAAGCTCAGAGTTTCAACTGAGGGTAAATCCCGAGAGTGAATTGCATTCGCAGATTTTTGAAGGATTCAGCGTAGCAAATTTATGTTTATTCGAAAGGAACTTTGTTGGTTTACTTTATCACGTAGATTTTGAGTCTGCTATCCGCAGGAGCAGAGTGGATAAGCGGAAATGCGCCAGCTCCAATGGCCTTGACGACTTTCATTTCAGTAAAAACTACTTTCCTACCACTCACATGTACCTGGTCAGATAAATGATTGCTGGTCCAGGAGGCAGTCTCACTTAGATCAGCAACGAAATCTGATATTCGTGGCAGGTCTATGTCAAGGGCTATAGTGAAAACCCCCGAGCAAGACTCGTTCATATGCTTGCAGTTGTTCCTGCTGCTATACCTATCAGGCCGAGGATTTTCGCTGGCAACGTCAATAGTCGACATTTCGGGCTTGCATCAAAGGAAAAAGGCTCACGATGAGAGTGGTAGTCAATACATGAAATAGCTAATAACCCGTTTCTTCGAGTTAGGTAATGTTTTCATCGGATGCCAGGGGTATATACATATATCAGGTGTATTTGGTTATATACCAGGTTCGTGTGACGGTGTTTCTCGCCCATACTATGAGTAAAGCACGCCGTAATCATTACTTTGAGTGCCCCAAGCACATATTTGAAAAGCCCCGGATTCTTGATAGAAGCTCCAGCCGTTATATCACTCACAATTAATTCATCTGCGTGTTGCACTAGATGTCATATCTAGCACGGATGCTTCTTGATGGCAAGTCAGATGTGATGGTGACCTATCCACAACCTAATATATCATCTTTATATTCCCTGATGTGAAGAATGGCTAGAAGATCTAGGGTATGAGAATTCGTGATCGCTTTTCAGCCCAATTCAAGGCTTTTGTTTGCTTCCTATCTTCTATCACGGTTTAGGTTGGGGGCTCCGAGATCATCACCGTCTCTCTAGTGTACAAGATACTATGCAAGGCTCGCATACATGAGCTTAGACCTGGAGTGGATAAGCTAGCCAAGTGCCTCTAGTTTCTCCGGGCAGGAAATTGTCAAGGCTAGCAGAGGGTCAGGTTAAGTCAAGATCATCATTTCGAATTAAATTCAGCGAATATAAAAAGAAAAGGTGGTTAAATCTTTGCAACTGTTAGAGCCAACAATCCAAGCACCTTGATTCAATCCACATAAAGAAGCCTTCACCCATACAGCAGACAAATCTACTCACTATACTATATCATGAAGTATGTATAAACAAAGGTAATTGCTGAGCCGCGGGTATAGTAGCAGTGCGGCTTGCATCCCACTGCATGTAAACTAATTGCATCGAGTTAGGAAATTGCTCTTGATGTCAAATTCACATAACTAACTTGTACATAGTATGTACAGTACTTCGTATCGGAACTCCATACAACATGCACCAACCGAGCTTTCAGTCCGACCAATAAAATCGAATGTCGGAGAAGTCCGGAGTCCATTCGGACCCGTCGGGTTCATCGGGAAAACCGCCAGAGTAATTGCCGATCGAATGGGAATGACTATTAGTACAGAGGGTTACATTAATGAACAAGATGTAATTAATCGCGTGTTTTTTATGGGGTTCGATTGCATGGTTTGTTCGGACCAGCTCCGTCGGTCGCATTTTCGTCTCGGGATGGGACCGGTATATGTATACAGCGTATGGCAAATAGCCCATCTGCCTCTAATATTGATCCGACGCATCGCCGAATATGGCTTGGTTTTGTGAGTTGGCATATACATAGTATGTATCTGCATCTGTACATATTGTACTCCGTACCGAGTAGGAGCCTTTGGTTTACTACTGTGCAATTTTTATGTACGAGGCGAGAAAGCGCCTAGCAATGGAAGGTATATGAAGACATGAAGACTTACATAGCACTACAGTATGTACTGACATGACACGGGCGAAGAATGAGCATCTTTGGGTTTAAGCTTGCTCTGTTTCATATCGACAGTCCGAGTTTACTCGTAGTCAATGGGTGACTGCTAATGGATCGCCGGCGACTTTAATCCTTCGACTTGGAATGACAATCATAAATGCTTACGAGTAGTTCAACTTTGCTTTCCATGCTGTTTCGTAACAAGGCCAAGATCTTCACATGCAAATATTGGATAGGAGTACATACATAGTACATCCATCCATAGTCACAAATCCAACCCATCCATGGGTTGGATTTGTGACTAACTAAACATAAGATTATATGTTCATACAGACATACATTATACTGTACTCCGTACATAAATTCGGAGTAATAAAAGTCTGTGTGGAGCAACACGACCATTCACACACAGGAGAAGATTCTCGGGTTAGTACAACAAGCCCGTGTCTATTGCCTAATACCAGACACAAAAAAACATTTTCCCGCACATGGGACAGTACTTTGGCCGATACAGACTAAAATGAATTTTAATATCTTACATTCGTGCACCGCGCTACAACTCCAGTTATTTTCCAGGCAGCAGCCCTGCTGCCTAGAAAATACATAGAATACGAAGCACGGAGTACTCTACGCTCAATGAGTTAGCTGTCTCTCCACGGGCATATTCTATGTAAACATCACTTGAGTATGCAGCCTCGTCACAGTGTGTGCATATTCAGCGTACAGTACGTCTGTGTACGTCTGTACGGGGGTCAAGCAAAAGCCAATTGGATGAAGCCTTGGTTTCAATCATTGCCCCAGTTCTCATAATGCGGGCTGTGATAAAGACTACGGTGCTGAACAAGAAGGTAAATCCACCCCAAATCTGCGCCCATGGGACTTGGCAATGAGGGCGCCACCAAGCGGTGGGCCGGTGAGACAAGAAAAACTAGCAATCGTAAATCCAATGCCTATGCGAATGCCTGTCTTTCTCAAATCGGAGGTTAAGGTTGGGCAATGTTGAAGGCCAAAGGCCTTTAACCCCATTGGAGACCGTGAAGGCATCTAACAGGCCGTCGGGCGGACAAGAGACCAAGAGAACATCATCAACCTAGCTCCAATGGTCAAAGAAAAATTAGTGCCCAGCAAGTCCCAAATGAATGATCAGTCAAATAGGCTGGTTTGGGACGACGTATGATACCACATTCAACACAATAATGAAATAATCGAGTCAGCAAGTTTGGGACCGAGTACATCCCGACCGAAGGCTCCGAAATGGTAGAAGGCAGAATAGAGGTCCCAAAAGTTTAGAATACCTAGACAAAACAAGATATAAGTAGGATCCCTTAAAAGTTACCCCGGGCCACCAAAGGACAGTCGCGGTTTCAATAGAGCCATCGTCAGGACACTAGTGCCCAATATGATAAACACTAGAATCGGTGCAGTCCACGCGAAGCCAATTGCTAGGATGAAGAATCTGACCCAGCCCGATAAGAATGGCTCCTGTGCCACTGCCCACAAGGATAGAGGACAAAGCGAAGACCTTTCAGTCGGAGAAGTAGGTGGTCAGTCACAGGACAGAGCTGTATGCCATTGCCCAGACCAGTACACACGCCTAGGGCGAGAAACAGTTGCCTAGATTGGGCCACGAGTGATATTATGAACACCCCGACCAGCTTTAACTGCATGTCGCTACAGAACACTGCTCGAAAATGGCCGGCGTCGAGTTCACGACCGGAGAACGTCACTTCAAAACAAAATATTGTCTAGTTCTAACCCAAGAGCCCGCGTATCGTGTAACATTTGATTACTGCAAGGAAAACTGCTAGTAAGCCTGGCATGCGTCAGAACTGGCGATATTACCGTTGAAGTGTCTCATTATCGACTGTGTCTATGCTTCAAGGCCATTGTCAAGGAGGTCGAGTGACCTAATGGGATTTATGAGATTGCTCAACGGGATCAGAGATGAGGAATAGCCTGGGGCCCCGGAATTTCCAAATAATGTATGTATTTCTTTCTTTGACTCATAGTAGAGCGAGTGGAGGCTTTCCAACCAAAACGAAAATAGAGCCCTGTTCTCAACGTACGGAAGCTGTGTGACTTGACGTCGCATGCGATGCAGGGGCAAGAGCATCAGTTGGGACTCGGCGAATGGAATTTCTGATGCATTGCGGACTTCGACGGATCGAGTGCACGGTCCTAAAGCTGAGACTCGCTCACATATATAGCCCGTATTTACTGACCTAACTACGGAGTGTATTGACGGATACCAAGACTGGGCCTTTGGTTAAAATTGCAGCTAGATCTATGCATCCCAATAAGTCTACAATTCGATGGAATCCCAGGCACTTTCTGTATTATGACTTTGTCAGAAACGAGTGAGTGAGCTCCCTTATCTGGAGTGTACATAAATGCGCTGGAGTATCAATTGATCCGTCTTGTATATTACTACGGCGATGAGCAATTTCCCCAAGCCCACGGGTCTGTGTATAAATCATACGTATCAATACTGAACCGTCACGAGGGCTTGGAAGTAACTCACTACTACTCCATACTAGTACTGCATTCTACCCATATGCATCGAATTCCGGCATCTCGACTCTTTGCATTGGCTCCTCCGCCAACGCCCGCTCGGTTGACTTTCACACTGGCCAGAGTGGAGCAGCGTGATCCTCCTACGGAGTACGGAGTACTACATAGTATGTAGAAGCCTTTACCCCTGACGATCTTACCATCCTAGGAAAAACGAATGAGATGTGCAGTGACACTGGAATTATCCATGGATCTTGTATAGTTTGAGGAAAGATCAGCAGAACCTTGGAAGCTCAAGACATCGAGCATGAGATTACTGCAGGTCGCGGCTAGGTGGATAGTAGGGCCCAATGATCGACATTTGATGGTCAATAAAAATCCCCATACATGCAAAATACCTACTCTACCTAGGTAGGTAGTCAGATACATGCAGTGCATAGATTAATTACTCTGTATGCAATACTGTAGTAAAGTATTATGGTAATGCGTAGTTAGAAGATACTTATCTTCAAATACATAGGTATATATTTAGAAGGACGCCGAGAGGTAGTACATTCTGACTGGTTGAACGTCAATCTGGAACCTCGTAAGTCTATTGATGCATTGCTAGTACTACCAGTATATCCCCACGAGGAGTTTCGACAACGGACAAAGGTCGTTGAAATAAGATTTTGATGAAGTTCATCATGTCTTGGGTGTTTTATTGGCACTGTGGCCAAGATTTCTTGGAGTCTTGGAAAAGTCTTGGGTGTTCTCTCGGCACTGGAGGCCAAGATATCTTGGAAAAGTCTTGGAAAAGTCTTGGATAAAGCCACAGGCTTGGAAAAGCTTGGTATTTCGAGTCTAGGTTAAGCTTTCTAGTTATCAATATGAAGTCGAATGGTGAAATTTTCAAGTTCTCCGAGCGGCAGCTAATCTACTAGTAGTAGATGCTACGCATGAGGCAAGAGAGCTTAAAGATATATATCTCCGAGTCCAGCCTCGGAACATTGCATAGAATAAATGGGCAGTTGGTGAACGATTTGTCGGTATTAAAGATGCTATTAGTTCTCTTGATGAAACTCTTCTAGAACCTTCGGGTGGAATTTGGAACGAGTGGCTATCTACAACAATACATACATACTACAGAATACGTACTTACCTGGCCAGACTTGAATCGTCCGATTTAAGCTTATCTGGTTCGATGATTTATTGTGGTGGTGGTGGCGGTGGATACATTGGGTGGGGGGCACACGTGAGTTTGCTATGTTTGCACCTTTCTACCGGGCGGTCAACCGAGAGTGGCGCTAACCCAAAATGGACTTCCTCCACCGGATTGGGAAACAACTCGACCCGCTTCGGGCTAGTTCCGTTTTGCCAATTTCCGCTTTCCACCAGATTTGCGTTTGAAGTTGGTTTCGGCTGATTTTTCTTACGTTTTGATTTATCTTCAATTAGGAAAAAAAAAGAAAAAGAAAAAGAAAAAGAAAAAGAAAAAGAAAAAGAAAAAGAAAAAGAAAAAGAAAAAAAAAGGAAGTATTAGACGATAATCATCAAATTGTTTTCGTCGGCTTTCAAATTCCTGGTCCCATCTGTATTGATTAGGCAGCTACAGCGGAAAATGTGATGAGACTTAAAGATGAAGTTCATCTTGCTGTGTGTGCACTTTGCTTCATAACTAGATCTGACAAGCGTTATCGGCTTTGCACCAGGCTGGGAATTGATACGGAAATTGGAGAAAATGAATGCGATGATGGAGGAACGTAACGGATGCCAAGTCCCACGAAAGCTTACCGACGCGTTGCAGTCATGCCATGACACGAGAGAAAGGCTTATTCTTCTTTGTTCAACTAGAAGGCAAGTCAGGACCTACCTATTGCGGCGAGCCAAGACGTCCACAACGCCCAGTGATAATCGGTGACGTAGGGAATCCACGCGGAGACCATCCCCAACATCGGATATTATCTGAAGGATGGGGAGTGGCTAGAAAAGAATCTGTGTCGGTACCGATGATAATGATGGCTTGAAAGGACTACCACGAAGAGACTAATCTACATACCCCTTGTCCCCGCGGGGAGGTACAATTGCCTCGTTGAGAAGTACGATTGGTCTTCGGTCACCCGAGATACCCCAGTGAACCACAGTCAGACAAAATTACAGAACATCCGGCCGTCGGCATCGGGGCCAGTGCTTTACAGATTAGTCGGGGGCCAAGCCGGGGGGTGCATGGCAAAGAGGCAACTGAGGCGAGTTTCTACGAGGAGTACAGAGTACATAGAACGATACCCAACGGTAACCGATTCCCCGGTTCGTTTCATTCAAGTAATTTTTCTTTTTCATTTACCAATGAAGACTGGGAACGCCTCTGGAAAAACTTTGTAGCCCATCCACCATTCCCCCCGTTTTTCCCCGTGGAGGGTCGGGCGAGATGCCTCTTCCGGCAGCCGAAAAGGTGATCCTCCACCCGCTCCAGGAAGTGATCCACCCCCACGAGGCGAGGGTAAGCAGGGGGGAGAGCAAATTATGTCCACTTTCAATTTGTTGGAGATTGACGATGTACTCGTCCATATGGTGACTTTGTTCTCTGTTTCCAAATGCCTCAAACTCAAGCACCAACGGTCTGTACATACATACATAGTACATAGTAGATATGATGATACTGTATGTCTTCTGCCAAGCCCTAATTCCTTCAGCCAAGGCCAACCCTCTGCAACCCTAACTTCCATGCCAAACCCGCGAACGGGTGGCGCATTCTCCTTGGCGGAGCTTCTTTACTCTTAGCGGAGCTTCTTTACTCTTAGCGGAGCTTCTTTGCCCTTGGCTACGGACCAATTCTCGGCCCCAAGACATCGTCATCATCCATGGCCATTATCATGTACATAGTATGTACTGTGTACGGAGTAATCTTTTTGCCCAACCAATTCGGAAATTCCTTCTATTCTTTCGTTCCTTTCTTCATTTCCAAGCATTCCCTTGGTTTGCTCCCGGCCGCCACATTCGGACCGCAGCCACAACATACTGGTGGCGGCCGAAACCGAATGAAAAAAAAAAAGAAAAAAAAAAGTGACTCCATTCGCACAAGATGGGGCGCTTGGCCCTCTCGGTAGCCCGTCCTCCCCTACCATCGCTAGTCCACTCACAAGGCCTTTGCCCCACGGCGGGTCGCGAGACTTGCCTAGGGCGCCCAAGCCGCCGTCGTCATGTTCAAACTTTTCCCCCTTGGCGCATCCAATCGATGGAGACGCGTGGGGCCGGGCCCTGACGCCCGCAGATGAGTGAGAGACAGACGCAGGACGCTGATATTCGAGAAGAAGGGTACAAAAGCGTCGCCCACCCCCCGGAATTCGTGACGGTTTTCCGTCGTCTTAGTCCCTCCTTTTTCCTCCCTCATTCAGTCAGGTCGAGGCCAACCCCGTCGAAGAATAGGACAATCCATCCGTCAAGATGTGGACAACCACCTCCGGCCTCCGGGGCAAAAAGCTCCACTGGGCTATCACCTTTACATCCGTCGTCGGTTTCTCTCTGTTCGGTTATGACCAGGGTCTGATGTCAGGTATCCTGCAAGGCCAATCCTTCATTGGCGAGTTCCCTGTCCTCGACAAGAACATTCCTGGTCACGATGCCGAACACGTCTCTGTTTTGCAGGGCGCTGTTACCGCTTGTTATGAATTAGGATGTTTCTTTGGTGCTATCTTCACTCTTTGTTTCGGCCAGAGAACCGGACGTACCCCATTGCTGGTCGCTGGTGGTATTCTTATGGTCGTCGGTACTGTACTTTCAACTGCTGCCTTTGGTGAATCCTGGGGATTGGGTCAATTTGTTATTGGTCGTGTTATCTCTGGTCTGGGTAACGGTATGGATACCGCTACTATTCCTGTCTGGCAATCGGAGTGCTCTAAGGCCCACAACCGTGGTTTCCTCGTCTGCTTCGAGGGTGCCATTATTGCTGTCGGTACCTTCATTGCCTACTGGATCGATTTCGGTTTCTCCTATGTCGATTCATCCGTCCAGTGGCGATTCCCTGTTGCCTTCCAGATTCTTTTCGCTCTTATGGTCACTATCGGTGCCCTGATGCTTCCGGAATCTCCCCGTTGGTTTATCATGCAGGGTAAGGACGAGGAGGCTCTTCATGTTATGGCTGAGCTTAATGGTAGCTCTCCCGACGCCGAGGATGTCCTGCGAGATTTCAACCTTATGAAGGCCGATATGAAGGCTGCTGAGGCTCAACAGTCCAGCAGCTGGAAGACTCTTTTCACTTTTGGCAAGACTCAGGAATTCCAACGCATGATGATTGGCTGCTCTGGTCAATTTTTCCAGCAGTTCACTGGTTGCAATGCTGCTATCTACTACTCCACTCTTCTGTTTGAGAACAACCTCAATATGGAGCACAAGATGGCTCTGATTATTGGTGGTGTCTTTGCGACTGTTTACGCCCTTGCTACCATCCCCTCTTTCTTCATGGTTGAAAAGGTTGGCCGCCGCAATCTTTTCCTTATCGGTTTTGCTGGTCAAGGTCTTTCGTTCATTATTACTATGGGTTGCTTGATCGATGAAAATGCCCAGAATGCCAAGGGTGCTGCTGTTGGTATCTTCTTGTTTATCTGCTTCTTCGCCTTTACCACGCTTCCTCTGCCCTGGATCTATCCTCCCGAGATCAACCCTCTGCGTACCCGTACAATGGCCGCTTCCGCATCCACTTGTACCAACTGGATTACCAACTTCGCCGTCGTTATGTTCACCCCCGTGTTTTCCTCGCAAAGCCCTTGGGGTATCTATCTCTTCTTCGCCCTGGTTAACTTTGTCGGCATTCCTTTCGCTTACTTCTTCTACGTCGAGACTGCTGGACGTGATCTGGAGGAAGTTGATGTCATCTTTGCTAAGGCTCACATTGAGAAGAAGTGGCCATTCCAGGTCGCTCAACAGCTGCCCAAGCTTACTATCGAGCAAATTGCTGAGATGCAGGCCGAGCTGGGTCTCACCCACCACGATAACCACGCCGTTGACTCCGAAAAGGTAGAGATGGCTACCAGCAGTGGCGAGAGCGACAAGCAAACCTCTGAATAATTTGTTAATAATAGAGACGTGGTGATGTATAGAGAGGATAGAGATTGTGGAACGAGAGGTGAGGGTTGGCAGCGCCGACTCTTGGACAATATTGCTCTTTTTTTGAACTTCGAGGCTGGCTGGGTTCGCTGCAGGACCCCGAAGCTCCTCATACAATGATATCATTATACCATTATGTTTTTACTGTGAATGAACTGTGTTAAATATTCATTTTGCCCTGAAATTCTTCTTAGACATCGTATACTCCCACTCCACCAGTACATAGAAATATTCTGACAGTAGAAGAAGAGATCCTTTATTCTTGAAAACGCATAGTTTATATATGAAAAATCTCTCTTCAAATCGTCGGCCCATTTCAATGCTGCCGAAGACAAATTATAATGTTCCTATCCCCATGATGCCTTCCAACCTTTCCATCTCCGGGCTTTATTAGACATGGCGGGATGGAACTCGTCGAAAAATCTCTTCCATCGACTTCAGTACACCTCACAAACTCTCGATCAAAGCATCCAGCTTGATTGGGGCCTTGTATTTGATAACCCATTTTGCAGCCTGCCTATTGATTCACCGGTTGTCTACATAGATCGTGCTAATCTACCACAACGGGCTCTCCACTTTGGTAGGTAGAGCCTCCATGAGAACACCACCAAAAAAAACACACTGTCACTAATTATTCACAACGTTCTGAGAAACATCTGCCTATGAGATATGGGGATCTGTAATGTATACTATACAGTCCAAATGTACTATGTACGATACAGTTTTATTTATGCTATGCCTGGACCGGGAGGTGTTTCACAAATAGATCATATCGATCTGCAGATCTGACAGGTGATACGTACGCTACTGTATGGCAGTTGTCTGAAAATATACCAAGGCATGACATAACAAATCCTCAGCCGTAGATCATAATTTATATGAGCTGAGCTGAATATTCTACAATTAGTATGTACATGGTAGTCACACACGAAACAGAAGCTCGTCCACAGCGACCACAATTTATGACGAGTGGAAGTAGTACTCCAGTAAGTATACCTCATAACTATTGAGATATTTTCAGTATTTTCCGATTGCCAAAGTTTCTGGCGACCGTCACAAGTGTTGGCCTTTTGGGCTTGATCATGAAAATACTCAGTAAATGTACTACGTACATTTTAGGTGGCGAGTGCGCCTAGAAAATTGACGACATGCGAGATTTACGCGTACAACTTGGCGGTCCAGGCAAACATATATCTCACATCCTGCCAGGACGTGAGATATATGTTCGAGCAGTGCTGGACATTCGGGGGAATCCAATAACACATCAAATTTGCAGGTCTGTATGAAAATATGTACGGTACTCGACATATGTATGTCCAGAGACAAGCCTGATGTTGATCCGATGATGCTGTTCATGAGGCAGTGCGACTTCTCGGACGTAGATCTTACTATTCCAGGGCTTAACATCGCCATCGCCCCACAACGTCGTGCATCACTCAACATCCCGATCTCCGTATTTACATCCGTGAGTTTCTATTTATGTCGATGGCGTTAGGCTACATGTTTTCGAGATCAGGGTCTAAACCATGTCATTAGGATCCACTTTCCAGGCGTCATAAAGGCCATAGAATCCTATAAAGATGCTAGCTACTACCCGTGTTTAGCAGAGTAGGCTTCTTTGCATTCAAGTGAAAAGACGTATTATACTAGTATTTCCATCGAAACACAGCACCAAGAATATTCATTATGCACTTCAAAGCCGCTATCTCGATGACACTTTTGGGCGTTGCTGTCGCCTTGCCCGCTCAAAACTCCGGTCAAAGCTGGACTGCGACATCCACCTGGTCTGCGACGCCGACAGTACCAGTAAACTACGCCAGTTCTCCTGCTCCATCATCAGTCCAAGCAGCCGAATCAAAGTACCTCGCGGACTATTCGAGTTTCCTTACAGCTACTGGAACCGCCCAGGCAAATCTGTTCAGCAAGCTGAACCCAGATCTTCAAGCCATTCAGAGCGCCCAAGTGGAGGCCTGGTCCTCATCAATCCCTCAAGCTACCGCCCCGGCCAATCGCCATTAGACGAGACGAATTTTCTCAAATCACGCTTCTTAGAATGAACATATACGGATGATGGAATGACAAGAGATTTTTCGGGTTTCCGCATCTTAATTTTAATCAATGAAGAGAATGGAATGAACACATCAAGGGTGGGAAACGTGAATTGGAACAGAGAATAGCATAACAAGACCTTTATTCTTCTATATAAATTATCTATTGCTACACATCGTAATATAATTGCCAGTATGTCTCATCCTGTCAATTCATGTCTGATCAACGTCCACCTTTGCGTTGAGGGCGGAAATCTTTGAACGTCCAGCTCCAAAGAGAATAATGGATTTTGTCCAGCCATAGGAGGAATTTCATGAACAAGTACTTCTTATGATGCCAATTTACGCTGTTGGTGAAACCCTATTAGCGCAGTGCGGAGCAATTTCGGTTTGCGTTGACAGCCGATATTGATCGAGCTCATAGTCTTCTTCCTGAATGTATGACTTCTCATCGTAGTCAAGGACCACTCGAGGATCAGAGCCGCCGAAATTTCCAAATCTATACCAATTTCCCAATTGCTGTAGGTGCTCTTTCCTCTTTTCCTCGCTCCACGAGCTAGTATGTCGTACATCATTGAGAAGTCTGCTATGGGCGACCCAAGGTATGAGAGAGCCGATAGAGCGAGGAAAGGGAGGACCAGAATAATGACCATGGCGTAGCCAAAATACTCCCATTAGAACAGCAAGATCGAGGGAAAGGAAGGCAATTATCACTCCTATTGTTGTATTCGATGGTGTAATATCCCAGAATGCTGATGTGACAACAGCTGGGACATGTGTATTTGTGCTTTTCGAGGGACTGGCAGCAGTGAAGTAAGCATCGCGCTGCAGACTGATATGGCTGCTGAAGGCTGTCTGATACGCAAGTTGCAGTGCCCGAATGAGGAGGTCCTGTCTCTGGGTTGCGGTTTGCTGAAAAGATTTGTGTATACGGCTGTGACCAGGCCTTCCTGAATGGTGGTTAGGCCTGGAAGCACCGTTCGTTGATGAATTAAGATCGAGGATATTGTAAACCTGAGATATCAAAAGCGCATTCCACGAATCTGGGATCTGAGCGTGTCGCATGAAAGCATCATTGAATGCTAAAAGACTGTTCGAGACATTTTGAAACATCTTCCCACTTGTGATCGAGCTGCCACGTATAGGCTTATACCAAGATATGACTCCATTCAGGTCGAAATTAAGCTTGAAATCCTTAATCACAACAGTGGGGGCGCAGTAGAATACGCTGGAAAAATTGCCAGTATTTTCGAGTAGATGATCGTCTTCATTCCTCCATCCAACAACAAAAGATTTTTGACATGCGTGGCTTGTATTGAAAGCATTGCTGAGATAGAGGGACCCGTTGAATGGGCTTTGTCGAATGTCATGAGGGACCGGATGTTGAAGCGTGGCACTACAACTTGATCCATTCTCAACTCCCGGAAGATTGTATGTCCAATAGGAGAAACTTGAGGAGTTGTGGCTATAAGAAGCCGGCTCGCATTGAAGCTCTACCCCAACACCTCGCGTTTGGGAGGTATAGATGGACATGTCCATATATTCGGCACCTGGATCATTTATTTCAAGTGGATAAAATGAGACGTTTGCAGAATTCCAAGAGAGCAAGGGTCTACCCATGAGCAAAACGTCAGAAATTAGAGTAGTGCCACTAAATTCTGTTCGTAGTCGGGGATTCCCAAAGAAAGATTTGTTATACTGCATTGTGATGGCTTGTGTATTCTCTTTCCATTTGTCGACAGAAGGCTCAAACATCCCAGTACTGGCAATAGTAAGGCCAAAGTCAAGGATACAAATGATGGAGAGAATGATGAGCAGAGGCGGCTTCTTTTCGCGGAACTGACTCCATACTGTCAATGGCGTTTTTGAGCCAAAGTTCACGGCCAAAGAATCTTTAGACAGGGCCATTCCTTCTCGGAGACGCACCCACGGCTCGATGCTACCAATATGCCTATGAACTGAGACGAACAGAGAGCTGATCATAGAGGCAATTACGGTGGGTCCATAGTCTAGAAAAAGCCAGATTATCGTAGTGCCCGCCGAGTCAGAAGTGTCCAATTTATCCAAGCGAATAAATTGGTAGGATATTCCGAATGCAGCTAGAACCCCGGCCATCAAAAGGCACTCCAACAGAAACCAAAGAGGCGTCAAAAAGTGAGGTCTGGAATTCCGCTGCTTCTTGGGGGGTGCTTGAGTTTTCACCGGTGTAGACTGGCCCTGGCGATGGGTGATCTCTATGTATTTCCCAGTCGGCCCATCGATCAATCTGCACCAAAGAGACCGAGAAAATTGACGAAGCTGTCGAGGCGATGCTTGGTCAAACTTCACATCGGCATCTGTGATCGGGTTGAGTGAGGGGAACATGTCCGTAATAAGAGCGCATTGTGCTGCAATGGAACCAGGATCTGAGAGAAGGAAATTTGGTCGAGAAGGGTACAAGAAAGACATCACTATAAGTAACAAGGACACGAATAGCATCAGAGCCTCAGCGATCAAGGCTGTCCTAGAGTTGACAGCATATATAACAGTGAGCGTACTGTGCTTGGCGCGAACTCGCTGTGGCTCTGCGGTAGTATTGAAAAATCGGTCAATCAGGGCAATGAAACGCTGATTCCACACTCGACTGATGTCTTGCTCTTGTTGAGCCAGATCGAAGCGATTTGGTTCGAAATGATTCAGAGTGTTGTTGAAGTAAACAGTTGAAGAAGCGACATTCGAGTTGCTGTATTTCCCTATTTCAATTCCATTGGTGTTAAGCTGGGTGGTTATTCTTTTCCGAAACCCTGTGATATCGAGGTCCGCAGATGTAAGAGCTAAGGTCGAGTCCGATATATTCGTAGTATGGGCCATTGTAGAGTTTGCTGGTAAAATTATATTGGCTCTGGTGCGAAAATAATGAGGCTTGCAGCCTAAGACAGTGGCTTTGGATGCTACCTTGTTTGATGTATTGTCTACATCGATGGATAGCCCGAAAAGCGCGAAGTCCCGACATTCATCACGATTCCAGGAAAGGGCGCCAGTGACACTTGAATCTCCACGTGGATCAAGAGTTTCCCACTGAAATATATGGGGCAGTTGTTCAACTTGCGCGTAGGTGCTGTTCAGAGAAATATTAACCTCACACTTTGAACCAGCATCGGTGCCGGGAGGGCTTGGAATCGCGAAATTGTGAATTTTCCATTCCAGAAGGGATGTTCCACTACTCGAATTGACTCCTAGTAGTTTTGTAGGAAGAATTTCAATTGGCTGAGTCTCCATGCAGCTAACATTCGACCAGTAGATATCCTGGTTGAGCTCCCAAGTCGTAGCTCCAGGACGAGAATGTGCTGGCATGGAGACTGGTGGCAGGGAGTAATTGTGAATTTGATAAGAGAAAAATGTATTCAAGGCACTGGAATCATCATTTCCTTGACGGGACGCGGTTCTTGAGAAGAAACTGTCCTGGGCTGCCGGACTCATCAGGCTGGGCCAGGTGTCGAGATGTCTCTCAGAGGTTCTGTTCACCTCATCCAGGTTAACAAGGCCAGACATAATAGAAGGCAGCATCACACGAAGAATTATAGAAGTCGAAGAAACGCATGTCACAATCCAATGTCGGTTACGGAACGCCATGATAGGGGCCATAACCCCGTAGAAAAAGCAGTAATTGGTGAACAAAATATCTCCAGGAGCTCCCTCGGGCTTGGCGAGTTGAAAGTAAGGCTCCAGTCGCAGAACGTCCAAGGCACAAATGTTCCATATTGCTACGGCTAAGATAGCAAACGTAGTGGGTATATACGTATAGACCCCCGAAGTGAAACTGGCAAGCTCCTCATAAGACTTGAGATGAATGAGCCCATGATGTCGTTGTGAGTACTGTCGAATGATTTCAATGGCGATTGCCATGAAAATAAATAGAGCGGCCAGAGATAACAGATACAGGCGCCTCAGAGAAGTTGGCAACCAATACCTTGTCTTTTCCACTGCAATGGGGCTGCCTGGCCCATTTGCGGGCACCGGCATCTCTGCCTCTTCGGGCCTAAAGATCACACGATTGCTATCGGATCATTTGGTATAGAGAGTCAACGCATCCCTAAGATGCTGCGCTGCCTTTGCTGTGCAGTCACAAGAACTGATTCCACCCGGATGTCAGAGTCCAGACTCTTCTCTAACCTGAGAAATTGTGGGAAGCGCGAAAAATTGTGGAGACCAACGGGGGGTTCTTAGTAATCTCCGGTCTACACAAAAGATGATTGATTGAGTGTAACATAGTATTTACTGTAGAATATCAGACTTTTCATTTTTCATTTGGACCTAATTCTATTTAATGAAGTAGTTATTTGTTTCCCGAGAGGTTACCGCACAACTGATATTCAACGCGAATATGAAGTTCAAACTACATGAACATCGCGTGGACTCATGCAAGGCATTTGAGTCATGGCCAGATGGGTTATCTATTCTCCGACTGCCAAGGAGGTCCTTGGCAGTCCGAGAATAGAACTATCATAAAGTATACGAGTGTACAATCGAGGATTTTCTGAGAAAGTCACTTCACTTCTTGCTGGATTCATCTAATAATGCAGAGGCGTAGCGGATATGGCTTTTCCCCTTTGAAGTGAGACATCAAGAACATTCTATCTATAACATATTCATTTATCTTGATGTGGATCTGCAGGAATGCTTGGCTAGTACTCTACTATGTATATGTAGTTCAATCCCGGATATGAATTTATCAGCGAGCGTCAAAAAGCCTTCTAACTATCACCGACAAAGAAATCTTCTTCCTTTCGCTTTCGTCAATTTTTTCTACTGTATGAAGTGTTCATATCATGATCCAATTTGAGTGTTCCTGCAGCCTCTGCGGAGACCCAGACATTAAACAGTTTCATACTTTTATTTTCCGATGACCATAAATCAGTAAGTCGCTTGAATAATGAGTAGGGCTGAAAATGGAATGTGACACTACTTAACATTGTACACATTTACTCTGTAAAAGTAGCGGCTCAGCCCAGTGGGGAACCCGCCGCGCGGCATTCTGCGTGTGCCACGAACTAAATCCACCTTAAACCGGCGGACGAAGGACTAATTGCAAAAATAGCAGTTGATTGGGGCTTCGATCCGGATTTTAAGAAGATCTAGCAAATGATCAACGCGAGCCCTTAGGTCTACTCGTGGCATTTATCCAACTATTAGGGCAAAAACAGAACATGGGTGGAACCGTTGCGACGAAGGGGGCGCGTCACCTCGCAGCCATTGCATACGATTCGATTTCATATTCATAGATAAAGCCGTCCAAATAATTCTCGAGAGTATTCAATTTCCAGGCCTGTTTTCCAGAATTCCTTTCCTTGTTAGGATCATTTCATCTATCGATCTTGGACAAAATGCAGACATGGATTCCGTTTCTCATGGTTATGCAGTGTGCTCCGGTCTTCTGTCAACCCCATGCTGTATCCTCGTCCAATAAGACTTCTCAAATCGGAAATATCCCAGAGAGCTCCTCGACTTCTGGATATGGGGAATTTGTGCAGATTGTGGAGGTTCGAAATTACATTGACGAGAAGGCCATGCTCGTTGCTCGTGCGACTACTGCAACTACAGACTCAACGACATGGACGACAGATACGACAACGTCAACAAGCAGTTCAGGGACCACAACTTCTTCTACAACCTCAACTACAACGTCAGACTCGACGACTACCTCTTCAGCGACTTCTACATCCACCACATCCACATCCACATCCACATCCACATCGAGCTCCACTTCGACTTCCACCACAAGCAGTTCGACAACTACCACCGCGAGTACAACAACCAGCACTACAACGAGTACCAGTACTGCCAGTGCGGAGGTCAAAGAGTGGAATCGAAAAGGAAACATCGCAGCTATTGTCTTCTCGTGCTGTTTGATATCTCTCTTCCTTGGGATCAGCATCATCCATTGCGCACGAGACCGAGCCAAGTCAAAGCGAATCGCGCAGAGAGAATTATTGAAGGAGGCCGCCGTCTCTACGACACCATTGAGCTATTCAAAAACAAACTCAACCGCCAATCTACTGCCGGATCGCTCCTCGGGCGTGGCTAAAGAGAATCCTTTCTCGGACTCTCGTCCTCGAACCGGACAGAGCACATCCCCGACGCCCAACAAGAATCCGCAGCCAGCCGCGGGAGAAGAAGAGCCTGTAGAAAACACACAGCGGTCATTGAATGAGCTTCAGCGAGGATCATTGGTTTGAAGGCGGCCGCAATAAATTCAAAATGACGAGATAGTGTGGATTCTGATTTTAGCCTTGCATTTTTCATTGTTATATTAGCATATTGTACCACAAAATCACCCAATGCATTCAAATACCTACTACTATATATTCCAAGTTCGCAACCACAAATCACCGTCACCTCCAGGAGTCCTGACCATATTATACAAGAGTATCTAGTAGATAATCTTCCACCTTCTTAGGAGATCTGTGGAGTAGATCGTTTTACAACCAGGGAATTTGATGATGAATGCAGCCCACTTTGGCAAATTTATGCGACTTGAAGGCGGAAGTATCTTGATTGTGGTATTGAGAATGATACATGGACACCGATCTATATTATCACTTAAGACATGTATCCATCATCCTTCTACAATGCGACCGCAACCACTGCGATCGCTGCACCACCCAAAGCAAATACTGGCGCGCCAGTTGTTTGCAAAACTCCACCAGTACTGGTGGAGGAAGACATAGTGCCCGTGGTCGAGCCTGATGTTCGCGATGTCGCAGTATCTGAAGACCCAGACGTCTGACTTCCGCTCTGCTGAGAAGCACTGTCCGAGGATTGCGCCGTGGGCGTGGAAGCCTCTGTGGTTGCAGCGGTAATTGCGCCCGCGGTGACGGTGACAGGAAGAGAAGTGATATCTGTACTATCTAGGGTCGTCGTGTGTGTGCCGGGGAAATTGGCTCCGGAGCCACTGTCGATCTCGGTACAGGTTCCAGTTGTTGTGCCCTCCAAGGAGCAAATCATACGACCGTAGCTATCATTGAACAATTCATTAAGATTAGACCAGTCCCTGTTCATGGATCTCGATTGGAAGAAAGGATTTTATAGAGGGGTGGGGAATTACAATTCGCCAGGGACACTCATGGACCATTCCACAGCCTTAGGCCCTGAGGTCAAAATCAGACCGGGCGACACGCCACAGTCCGAACTGTCTGTACCAGGTGGGCAATTGATACTATAAGTCGTCGTGCCGGCACTCTATATACCCGACGAGGTGAGTGGAGGCCGTGTGGATCAGCGGGGCTGGACGAACCTGCGAAATGATGGAGGCGACCAATGCGGTGCCTTCAACATCGGGAATAAACAACGAGGTCACAGAGGACTCCGCAGAGACCAAGGTGACAGTCAGGAGTGTCAAAAGGGATATGAATGCGGCAGCCATCTTGGAAGTTGAAGAAGACAGAGGGAAATGAAGAAAAAAGAAGGGAAGAAAAAACCCTGAAAGGGGGAGAGGTGGAGATAAGACGAGAGCATCGGTGATTAGTAGGAAGTGAGATCCGAAGAACAACTTGGAGAAATCTAAATTCAATTTTATACCAGGGAGGAAGAGCACGAAAAAAGCAAAATATGACGAATATTCATAAGAAACTATGCTAATATTCTCAGTATACTATGTATAGTGAAAATACACTCCAGGTGTATCAATCGCTAACTACGAGTTGGTATTCGTTGCTCGTCTTCGTATGCTATGCAGTGTCATTTGTGGAGAAATGATATGTCAACCACCTAGTTAACAAACTAAATAATTTGAACTTAAACTTAAATAAACAAGCTTGTTCCCTCATCTTATAATTTACTATTTATCCGCTTCGAAAACAATCTTCTGACTCTTCATTTGGTTGAAGTCGTCGTACCTTAGGGTATAAAATCAGTCCTGTGAATTCAACGAGAATAACATCACGCGCGGGTTCACTTACGCCTGAACAGCTTGAGAAAGTGGGCGAATATCTTCCACCATGAAGCTAGGGAACCTATTAGATCCAAACGGGATAAAATGGAGCTGGAATTGAAACCTGAAGCAAAAGAGGTCACTCCACTTACTTCAGTGTGTCTTGTTTCTTGACCAACAAGTCCATCGCTTGCTCGAAGATGCCTGCCATGGTAAGTTCTGAAGGTGGGTTGATACCGGCTGGAATTCAGAGATCACTTACTGCGAACCGGGCATCGTCCCATCTGCAACCGTAGATTCTTTCCATAGGCTTCATTTCCCGTCCAGGGAATCTCACCATTATGCACACCAACACTAGACAATACACCCCATGGGCGTAATAACTCGAATCCCATACGAAGCGCACTGCTATGGCCGACCACTTCAATCACCATGTCGGCACCACGACCGTCTGTGATAGTTTTGACTCGATCTCTCAAGCCGGTCTCATTCTCGGCAAAGTTCCAAGCTTCGGCACCAAGACTTTCGGCGAGTTGCAGACGCGAGGGGACACTATCAATGGCAATCAAGTGCTTAGGTTGATACTCAAGCGCACTGATCAATGCGCAGATTCCGACAGGTCCACATCCAAATAGAAGTACTGTACTATTTCGGATTGCCTTAGGTTCCAATGAGCGGAATGCATTGTTGGCCGCAAAGTATCCGGTCGGGAAGATGTCGGCCATCAGTACCAGCTTCTTTTCGTCGATTGCCGCTGGAGCGTGGAATAGAGTCGACTCAGCTAGCGGAATTCGAACATACTCTGCTTGACCTCCATCCAATATGGCACTGCCGTACAATTGACCGTTGGCGCATCGGGAGGAGAATCCACTCTCGCAGTAGAAGCATGCACCGCAGCTGACGGTGAAAGGGGATACGACCCGATCACCAGGCTTGAATGAGTGTATATTGGCACCGATCTCGAAGACTTCACCAGTGAATTCATGACCCATGATGAAGCCATTCCCGGATGGCTGGTGACCCCGGAAGACATGCAGTTCGCTGAAGCTGGTCAGCAACCACACTTCCCTATCGACCCGAGCCAAAATTCGATGAAGATTGGCAAGTGGTCCAATGAATTTATTTACCTGCCGCACAGCGCGCTATATCTCACTTTCAGGATAACATCCGTGGGCGCTTGGATTTGGGGTCGAGGGCGTTGCTCTACAGCGACCTGGAGAGTTCCTTTGAAGACAACAGCCTGCATGATGACAGATCTGATTATACAAAGATTAAAAGTTCAATTCACGTCGATAGAGAATATTGTTGCAGCTGAGAATGACATGAGGGGTTCAAGTCACGCCTTGAACTTCCCCACACTTTGGGACTTTGTATACCTCGGCTGTTCGGTTGGATTGAATTCTCAAGAAGCCTTTTTCGTATTAGACAGTCAATCCACCAGAGGAAGTATGAAGTATGAGAAAAATAATCCCGCTTAGCATTTTATATCATGGTCAAAGAGAGGAAAAGAACAAGCCTAAAAATACCCTCGAAAGCTACTGATCAACACTGATGGGCTGCTCAGACCCCGTTTTATGTAGAAAGTAAATCATAAGTAGTAGATGAACAACCTTCTGCGAACAGACAAAGTGGGCTTCCAAAATTTATTATCCAATGAGCTTGCTAACACATACTAATTTGTTCAAGTTGTCAAAAGTAACTATTACTTTCGTGCTGCTCAGTCCATTGCTGGTATAGAATACTCCACGTGATACACACAGCCCCGACTCCCTCGATCGCTTGTTATATTCAACTTGATCATCTCTGTTTCTAAAAATTTCGACGTGCAGCGAATATCGAAACCTGCCAGATAAAACAAGTACGAAAATGGCCGAGAATAAGACATGGCTCACGTCCGATGCAAGCGAGACGGCGCAAATCACTAAAAGTACACAACTGCGCCAAAGTAAAAGTTTTTATACTGCAGCGATACATAGGTTTCAGTGACTGAGAGAAACAACCAAAACGAGGTCTAAATTGTATGCCTCATCCGAGCTTCGACCCACTAATCTGTCACTGAAAAAGGGCCCGGAGAATTTCGCCAGCTTATTTCAAAACTAATCGTTGGCCCCGAAGGATCCCCCCGGCTCTCCCTGGAGGGAAATATGGAGGGAATCGCGAGGTTACATGTCGGATTTCCTGCCAGTCAAGAAAATGGCAAAATGAGCCAATCAGGCAAAATGCAAATAGGGGATAGTGTATGTACCTCTTCTGTCTCTACTCAACTCCACATCCTTCATTTGATGGTATACCACGACGGGATTCCAACAGGAAAAATTTGCTCCTTCTTCCTAGCTCGCCCTACACTCACCACCACTTCATAGTCATCATTCACAGTCGGCCTGACCATAATGCAACCCCCGAAAGACTTCGAGAGGTCATTGTCGATCGATCTCCGTTTCAAGAATCTGCCCGACCGCCACATCCCATCGCGATTGGAGGACTGGATACGCCAGCTTCACACTAGACTTGATGCATTGGGCTAGCATCCAAGGGTTGCAAGCTTTCAGTTCCCAGTCTCGCTATCTTACGTGGATTGGACGGCTGAGCATTGGCCTCTTTGGAAGTCTAATTGAGAAAGAAAAAGGCAAATTTCGGCTGGGCGTGCGGATGAGCGACAAGCCCGGGACGCCACAGGCCAAGCTTTCATAGTATAGGCTTGGAAGTATGAGATGCTTCACATCATAATATCACTGCATCAATTCTACAAGCTGAAAATGCCAACATCGTAGAGTCCAACAGACTAAAGGGAAAACTGGGTCAGGCCAATCTGGGGAGAGTGGGGGTAGTCGTATTTCCCCATGGGGGCCGCGCGATCTCTTGCATTCATATTGGCTGATCCTCCAAGAAAAAAACGGGGCAGCAAATCCAGAAATGAATGACCAGAGTATGAGAAAGGTTGAACCATTCATCGATGCTACATCGCATCGAACTAACCCGAGCTCGATGGTTCTTTGTTGGTGCGCAATTCTCCTCTCCGAATCAGTTCCGTACTCGATGCGGCAGTCCCGAAGGAAAAGAAGGCGTTTGCCTCGATATTTAACGTTCCTTTCCCCCCTACCCCTACACAGCTCGACTTGACCCTCTTTATGTAACTTGGGGCTTGACTGTTTGATCTGGGTTACTTGTTCCACTTATTCATCATGGTGGTGATTGGGAACATTTACGTGATCGCCTCCGTCGCCGTCGTCGGCGGCGGTCTATTCGGTTTCGATATTGCTTCCATGTCAGCCCAGCTGACGGAGAATTCTTATAAATGCTACTTTAATCAGGGCCCTAATGGCCCGCCTTTCAGCTATGATAACCCTGAGAAGGGCTGCAGCGGTCCTCGCTCGCTTGTTCAAGGTGGTATCACTGCGTCGATGGCTGCGGGCTCCTGGCTGGGTGCCTTAGTCTCTGGTTTCGTGTCTGATCTACTTGGTCGTAAATATGCAATCATGTCAGGTTGTGTGATTTGGTAAATATTTTACCCCGAGGGCACTAAGAGCCAGGCTTCTTCTCTAGTCCCGAATGCTGCTTGATACGGAGAGCTGATACTTCCATACAGGGTCGTCGGTTCAACCATCATTTGTGCTTCTCAGAACATCGGTATGCTCATCGTCGGTCGCATTATAAACGGTATCGCGGTCGGTATCGAATCTGCTCAGGTTCCGGTCTATATATCTGAATTGTCTCCACCATCTAAGCGTGGCCGCTTTGTGGGTCTTCAACAGTGGGCCATCACTTGGGGTATCTTGATCATGTACTAGTGAGTTGAAGAGCTCTGTCAACTTTGCGTGAAATAATGATTGCTCACATATTCAAATTAGTATCTCATATGGCTGTGCCTTCATTGGCGGACAAGACGTTGACAACTGGAGTGCTGCTTCCTGGCGTGTCCCCTGGGGGTTACAAATGATCCCCGCCATTCTCCTGTTTTTCGCAATGATGTTTCTGCCAGAGTCCCCTCGTTGGCTAGCTCGTAAGGATCGCTGGGAGGAGGCACATGAGGTGCTAGCACTGGTACATGGCAAAGGTGATCGAAACCACGCTTTTGTTACTCTTGAGCTGCAGGATATTCGTGAAATGTGTGAGCTGGAACGCACCTTCAATGACGCTGGATATATCGATCTTTTCAAGCCAAAGATGTTGAATCGAACTATGGTCGGCCTGTTCACTCAAATTTGGTCGCAGTTGACCGGCATGAACGTGATGAGTATGTGCTTCTTAAGTGTAGCCATGGAGTCTAATTGATTTCTTGGTGCATTCCTACTCCCATTCCGGTTCCTTACCATTTTTCTCTTTTGACGGAAAACTGACAGTAGGATAGTGTACTATATCGGATATGTTTTCGGCATGGCTGGCTATTCAGGCAATGCGAATTTGTTGGCTTCCTCGATCCAATATATCATCAATGTGGTTATGACCTTGCCAGCCTTGATCTGGCAGGATAAATGGGGTCGCCGACCTACCATGCTGGTTGGTGCCTTGTTGATGTGTGTCTTTATGTTCGCCAATGCAGGTATTCTTGGTGCACACGCCGAGATCCTCCCTATGGACGAGCGCGCATCACCCGAACAGTCAATGCGCCTCAGTGGCGCTCCGGCCAAGGGATTGATTGCTTGTACATATCTGTTTGTCGCCTCCTATGCACCAACCTGGGGTCCCGTCTCTTGGACATATCCCCCTGAGTTATACCCACTGCGTCTACGATCCAAGGGAGTATCCATGTCAACTTCGGGCAACTGGGCATTTAACACGGCACTGGGATTGTTCACTCCGCCAGCCTTTGAGAACATCACCTGGCGAACTTATGTCCTTTTCGGTGTGTTCAATGCTGCCATGTTCATTCACGTCTTTTTCATGTTCCCAGAGACAGCGGGAAAAACTCTGGAAGAGACCGAGGCGATGTTTGAAGATCCTCAGGGTGTAAAGTACTTGGGCACTCCAGCCTGGAAGACTCGAGTGATCACCACCCGCACCGTAGCCTTGGAACACGGCGATCTGGAGTCTGCGAAGGGCCAGGAGGCTACTTCGGCGCCTACTGTGAGCATGAGTGAGAAGGTGTAAACATCCCATTTAATTTTGAGTAGTGATTAGCATGAGTTGCAGTGTAGAAGTGGTCAAGGTACAAAGTTTGAATATCTGAGTTATTCCATGGTTGAATCAGGAACAGAACAGTCTTCATTTATTTAGTTCTTCATCATCATCAGAATGAATCAATCCTTTCATTCTTTTCCCCTTTTCCTCTTTTCCTCTATTCCGTCTATTCCGTCTATTCCGTCTATCTTGTCTATCTTTTATACAATTTTATATCCATTAATTCCCTTTATACTCCCTGATATGTCGGCGCTGCTGACTAAAACGCCAAGACGCCGCGCGGCCAACTTCGCCCTTCGCAACTCCCCGACGTCATTCGGAGATTTCTTGCTTTCAACCTCTTGTTCTCCTGAAGGTAGAATAGGATTTGTCCGGATCGGGAATTCTATTATGATTTGGCAATGCTCTTGATCACTTCTTCCCTTTTTGACCGGTCAGCATGTCCGCCGATGGAGACAGGCCGAGGGGGTCACGTCTTCGGGCTCAATGGACTGGTAAGTCGAGTCTCTTTCCAACATGGTGAAGGCCATGTTTGGTCTGTCTGGATATCCAGATATTTCTAGTCATGCAGATTGCATGTGTTTGACTCTATATGCTAACGTGCGAGGCTTCCTGACAGCCTTCATCGCTCCCTTCTTGACCTCTGCCACAGACCGTCAGCAACGAGGATGGCGTCCGCTTGCCCTGCGACCCCCGTACCTTGCGTCTTTGGCCTGCTTGATGATGACAATGTTGCTTATCCTGGAGAGTTTGCGTCAAATTAGCAGCAGACAGGGTGGTTTGGTCTTCTTTGATGATACAGATGACGTGTCTGCCCTACAATCTTTTGCTTATAACTATATTCCCATCATTATCGCCCTCATCCTTCTCATCTTTTGGACCGTCGCCGATTTCGATGTACTTCGACTTGAGCCATATTTCCAGTTGTCTATGCCGGGTGGTGCCCCGGCCACTGTGCTGTTTATCAACTACAACTTTGGTCAGACGATTCTCACTCCGATCAACGCTGCCCGTCGCCGTCACTGGCTAGTGCTTTGGGTCTCATTGTTGACCTTATCCATTCGTCTCATCTTACCGGCACTACAATCAACGATCTTTGAATTGCGACAAGTTGAGGTCCTTCAACATGACTATTTGCAGAGCTGGCCAACTTTGGTGGACTTGGAAACGCAAGCCACTTGGATGTCTACCCAAGCCAACAACACCGTCGATTCTGTCCTTTCCTCCGACGAAAGAATCCGTCGTTCGCGCTCCTCTCAATACGCCGTGGCTCCAGTTGAAGTTCCAGGTGGCAACCAAGAAGATGATGTGTTATGGAAATTGGATCAGACTCTGTACTGGGCTCAGGTTGCATGCGAAAATGTCCCTGTGGACAGCCAATTGACCGTTGCGATCAATACCCCCGAAGAAGGTCTACCAAAGATTTCCTGGGATGCTTCTGGGATCGATCTGTCAGATACATATGGGACTGCAAAAGACTGTAAACTGGACTTTCACTACGAGAATGTCTTCTTTCCCAAAACCGATTACCTTCAAGTTCGATATTGGGAGCCCGTCATCGATTCCACCGCCGAAGCTGAATTCCCCAACACAACGAAAGCATTCACAGCTAATGGATGCGATCCGTACGACTTGTATGGGATGCTGATCTCAGTCAACGCGACGTCAGAAAATGCTACTCATTCCAAATATGCTGCGAGTGGGCTGGCTTTTGCCTGTGACATTGTATACCGGAAGGCCCAAGCCCGAGTGGCAATGCATCCCAACAGCTCCATCGAATGGATTCATCTGGACCATGCTTCGACCCGCACTTTGACTGCGACCGAGTTCAACATCGACCATTTCCAAGCCCTGCTGTCTCAACGTGCTCCCTACACAAGTGACATGATCTTTGTGAGCAACAACTCGACGAATGGTGGCCGCACTGTGACGGAATTACCTGTCATTAGCGAAGAGCTCGGAGATCTGCAGCCTTTGCTCACCTTAGATACATCTTCTATCATGACTGAAGCGGAATTCACGTCGAAGATCGCGCGCGATGTCAAACAAACGTTTGTCCTCACATTGGGTCGTCTCTTCGACCCTGATCGCACCCCGACCATCGTCGCCGCCGTTCGCGCTACCTCAAAAGTCGCCATTGCTGTAGTAAATTTCGCAGCCCTTTGGTCTGAGTTCATACTGGGCGCAGCTGGACTTACTGCTATCTACCTTCTCTTCCTCTATCGCTCTCGGAAAACATTCTTGAAAAGTGACCCTGGCTCTATTGGCGCCATGTGCAGTATTGCTGCTGATATATTTCACCCCAACAACATTCTTTCCGAACCGCTTGCAGAATTCCATCAATTCTCGACTCGTCAAATGCGCCGGATCTTCAAGAACGCTCGTTGCTACTGGCGACCTGGGCCTTCCGGTGATCGATTGGAAATTCTTGCCGAGGACGGTTCTCCTGTGCAATTAGGTGAAAGCCTTGGAGTTCGTAATGATCCAATGCCTCATTTTCTTGTCATTCCATTCTTTATCGTTGAATTTCTGGCTCTGGCAGCCGTGATCATTCTCATGGCCCTCGTTGTTCAGTCTTTTGTACGTGATGGTCGATTTCGGCATTTGAATCAATCGGATTCTAGCTCACTGCAAGTCGTTCTATCATTTTTGCCCTCGGTAGTTGCCTCCTCTGTGAGTTCTCTGTGTACATCGATACACCGAAATCTCAGTGTTCTGGAACCCTGGGTGCATTTGCAACGGGGAATGGCCACGGCAAGATCATCTTTGTCTTTGAATTACGCCTCGCAGAGTCCCATTGCTATATTCTTCAAATCCGTTCGAGATCGACATGTTCTTCTGGGACTGGTCTCGATCGCATGTGTTATCAACATGGCCCTCACAGTCGTGGCGGGTGGACTTTTCACCCAAGAAATGACAACCTCGACTCTACCGACAGATGACTTGACCCTGAACTATAGCTCATCTATCTTTTGGCAGAATGATTTTGCAGCCCAGTTCACGGAATACGACCTTATTCAGACAAGTATCACCAGCGGGGTTCCTGTTCTTCCTTGGACAAGCCCCAATGAATCCTTCGTGCCCCTTCAGATACACAATCGCGATTCCGATGCTCTTTATGGAGCAACCACCTTGGGTGTGGGGGCTTCACTGGAGTGTCAACCTCTTTCTTCGGAGAAAGGCCTAATGTATAACGAGACCACGAAGGAGAGCTACTGGAAATACGAGCTCTTTGATAACAAATCTGTGGAGTGTGTTGCCGGCATGCCGAGCCTGCGGTCCAAGGACGAGGGGATCTCTCTTTCCATTCACTTTTTGTCCCCAGCCAATGTGGAGAATTCGGATATATGCGAAACATCGACCGTTCTTGTGGTTGGCCGTTGGGATTATCTCCCCAACAGCACTATCAATGACAACAACACGATCGCTTTGCACTGTGAACCTCGTGTTCGCTTGCAGGATTACAATATTGTATTTGATCAAAAAGGTCAAGTGAATCATCATAATCCCATTGCGAATACCGGTATTACGAACGGGACCATCTTTGAGAATGCGACAGTCAGTCTGGGACAATTCAACAAAGTGTTTGCGGCCATTCCAGAAAGTTACGTGGGCAACACGACCACTCACAACGGTACATATAACATCTCTTCATACGACTGGGCAGGATTTCTGGTTGCTCGCTTGTACCAGCGTGGAGATTCTGATTTTGACTCCCTTGACCCCGTCCGCTTGACCGACTTGACCCAAACGGTGTATCAATGGGTATACAGCACATATTTTTCAATCTGGCGGGATGTTTATCTTGAACCATTGGACGAACCAATCAAAGCGACCAACGGTACCATAATTCGAAGTACTTGGGCCATGCAACCATCCGTTCCGTCTCTCGCCATCGCTTTGATCATCATCGTGTTCGATACTCTAGTCGTTCTTATTGTCTTCGGAACTCGACGCGGTCGTTTTCGAGGTCCACGAATGCCCCGATCAATTGGAGCAATCATTCCCTGGATTGCACATAGTCGCATGCTCAGTGATTTCGGTGATACGCATGACTGGAATAACACTCAACGTCGCGATCACCTCATTGCCCTCAATAAACGATATGGTTTCCGCATGTTCATGGGTCATGATGGTCGCTGGCGATTTGCCGTGGATGAAGAACCTAAACCGCACGACTCTGACTCCCCTTCTTCACCTCCTCCTCCCACAGACTCTGATGCAAATAAAACCACTTCAATCCAATTGCAGGAATTGATTGGTCATTTCACACGGAGGCAAAATTAATGCACACTCATATTCCGAGTATGAACGAGTGCAATGCGAAAACGACCTTACTGTGAATTCTTTTTCTTTGCTTTTTTATATTCTGGGCTCTTGACATTGATGACATTTGGATACCACAACTTGTATACTTTGACATGGTAATTTGGCGTTCATTTTGTTTAGATAGCGCATGGCGTTTGATATTATAGAACATGGAAATGATATTTAGGATAGGAGAAGCTGGCCTTTACTTTGTCCTATTGCATGGTCGGTTGGAATGGTGAGAGGTGTTGGACAGGCATACTTTGATGAACATGCAATGATTTCTCTGATACCTCTTATAATTCAAATTTGCTACCAGTACATGCTAAAACCTGAACTTCAAGTCACTTCGACATGCTCGGTCTGTGTCCTAACAGTATTCTTCTGATCAACTTCGCCAGTCAAAGTGACATCGTAGCCCTGTCGGATTAATCCCCATAACTCAGCAGATTTCTTTACAGGCGACGTGCTGCGATCCATAAATGCCAGATCTACTGCCTCCAAGCTAAAGCCGGCAGTTTCGGGATAAAAGAAGTATATCATAGGAATGAACGCCAGATTGAAAGCCGCGAAAATTATATAGGTCCGCCATCCAATGTTGTTAATGGCCACGGGGACAATTTCGATAACGACGAAAGTAGACAACCAGAGGAAAGCTGTAGCTAGACCAATGCCCTTTGAACGATGCGCCAGAGGGAGAATCTCAGGACCATAACACTACAAATTGCCCATCACTTGTCAGTAAATAGCGACTACACTCCATGCGCTGTTCTTTTTCATGGTGGAAGGATGAACATACCCAAATCCCACCCATGAATCCCCAAGTATAGAACGCTTGGTAGGCAAATAGCATAATAGCAGCAATAATTCCAGATATATTTGTGTTTATTGCGAGCATAGCAGCCATTATAGCCATCACTGCGGCCATGCCAATAGCAGAAGTGATAAATGATCGACGTCGTCCAAGTTTTTCAATGCTGTACCACGTTCCAAATGAGGCGACAAGAAACCAAATCTGAAGAAAGCCGGACATAAGAAGGGCGAAATGCCGGTCAAAACCAACTGAGTTTTCAAATCTTGATAAAATCAGTATGTTTCAAGGTGAGGCGTTTCTCGATTCCGTCTGTGAAAAGAATGACATACATAACAGTGGTATAGTAGCTAATTGGTGTACTACCACTCCATGCCTGACAGGCATTCAAGAGGCATGCGAGAAAAACGCGACGACGAGAACGAACATGGTCATCCTTCACCAGATCTATCCAGCCTTTTTGCTCACTTTCAAGGGCCAGGGCGTCTTGGATCTCTGCGATGGTGGTGACAAGGTCAGTTTCATCGACTACTCCACGAGAAGAGGACAAAAGCCGGAGCACTTCTGTCCCCTCTTGATGTCGGTCATTCTGGAACAGCCAGCGAGGAGCTATCGACACGAATCAGCCCTGTTGACAACACAATTGAGTAGCAAAATAGACTGAAACACTCTCACATTCTGGCATGAATAGCAGCATAACATTGAGTATAATACCCAACAGAGCTTGAAAGGCCATAGGGAATCGCCACGACACGCTGCTTTCATATTCCGACAATCCATAGTCAATCCAGTAAGCCAAAACCTGTCCCAGGATAAGAAATGTCAGTGAAATTGCCATTAACATGCCTCTTGTCTTTTTTGTTGCCAGTTCTGACTGCCAAACTGCCAGGTTGCTTGATATAAGTCCAAGACCAACCCCAGCCACGATCCTCCCAACAATCAACTGCGGCGTGGCATAACTCGATGCTTGCAAGATCGCTCCAACACTTAAAAGTCCTGATCCAACTTGTGCAACAGTGAGACGACCCCAACGCCCGTCGCTGAAACTGGTTGCTAGACAACCAAATAAACACCCTATCACGAAAAGCGCCGTGACAGTGCCTTCCATCGAGGAACTGAGATGAAAAGTGTCTTTGAAAGCATCTGCAGTAAGCAGTCCACCGATAACTCCATCGTCATAGCCTATGGTCGTCAGTTTTTCGATGTCAATAATGAAATCTGGGAATTATTGAAACTTGCCGAAAATGACGAAGCCCATGCCCGTGGAACAAGAAATTCCTGCTATTAGCCGACGGCCAGTAAGCCCCAGATATACCATTGTGAATCACTAGAATGCTTTATACTAGAGTTCCATTCAATTTTGAGCTCATGAGTATGCTTGTAACAGCCTTGTTAGAAAATCATTCTAGTATGGTATCATGTTGGTGAAGTCGACGTGATCAGATTATGATTTATATACCTATATATACTACAGCCACTTCGACTCCTAAGCTTTCGTGGTGGGGAAATTGTTTATCTAGCGGACGAAGCTGTTCTGCAAATCTATTGAGCTCGGACTACATCATCTCCCACGGAGTAAAAATCCTGCGCGGGGAAAGCGGGCCATCACTATATAAATGAAGCATGACACTCGGGGATACATCTCGGCAATCTACCGAGCCTGTAAAAACCCGTAATTCACTGTTGAGGGTGGGATTTTGTAGAACTTAGACGTGGGGGTCTCTTCCTTCGTCATCAACCGAAATATCGAATGCTGATCAACTGAAGAGACGTGATTATTGGTGGAAGTTCATTATATTTACGCATGGGAACGGCACTGGATGCAATGCGGAGTATACCAAGAATCAGCATTAGGCTTCCGATGTGCCCCCACGCCAGCTATTATGTAGCATATCGCCTGTGAAACTATAGTGAAGCTCGGATACGGCCATCCATCGCGCGTAAGAGCACGTACAGACTCTCTAAATATGGCGCTGGGATTGCCAGCTCTCGGGACTTCCGTACTGGAAATCCGAGGATAACATCAATTTCCATTGGACGACCATTCTTGTAATCCGTCTGCATGCTACTCCCAATACCAGGCATGGCATTGATGCGATCCATCAACTGATCAACCAATCCATCTTGTAGATGCACACCACAGCCTCGGGCGACTTGGATGACTTCATGCATAAGTCTTCGAGTGTAGGGCTCGGCGTCAGGCGAGGAATGCAGCCAAGTCTGCGTGTCGACTAGGGTCAATGTTGTGATTGAGTTCCAAGCTACATTCCATACCACCTTCTCCCACCGCTGGGGTTGCATGTCTTCGAGAATAGTGAATCTGGTCTCGCCATTTCGAAGAAGGTTGGCGAAAGTATCTAGGCGCTGTTTTTCGGTCGAGGAATCCAGTTGCGAATTGGGGAAAAGACCGATTTGCATATCTTCGGACTTGGTGTGCTTGACAATTCCGGGGCTATTCTGGATGGCACCAACCCATGTCTAGAGAAAAAGCAATGTTAATTGAGTATTATGACAGGCACAAGATGTAGAAAGACTACTTACAACACAGGTCAAAATTGAGCTCATGGGAAACTGATTGCGGAATGCCTCCTCATTTCCAACACCGTTCTGGATAATGACAATTGTTGTGCGGTTCTGGTCAACCACCGGTGCTAATTTGATAGCAACATCTTCCTGGTCAATTGCCTTATGTGCGCATACAACATAGTCGACTGGGCCTGCTTCAGCCGGGGATTTCACCACTGTGTCCGTTAACACAGCGTACTATTAGCAGAAAGAAATCCCTTGAAGACTCCTGCTCACCTTGATATGGATGGAATGTGTGATCCCCGTGATTCTCGCTGTTTATCGTGATTCCCTTTTTTCGAGTCAGCCTCAGGTTAAGCTTCGATTAGTGACAAGGAGAGTGCACATTAGCCTTGACAGCATCGTAATTGGAACGTGCGACAACTGTTAGTCGCACGCGGTCGGATCGACTAAGAATAAATGCATAGAAGGAGCCAATTCTGTAAGGCGTTAGAATCAATATCTGGATGAGAGAGAGGAAGACTTACGCCCCCAAGCCATAAAGAAGGACATCGATTTTTTCAGACATGATGCAGATGAAGATAGCAGAAAAGAACGGATTGATGAAGAATCAGCTTTATTGGCCCCCTCACGATCGTCCGAATCATCCCACCTACACTGCGCTAGTCTATCAACCCCCGCAAAGCCTGGCCCGGTTCGGGGCCGATCCGCGTGGGGGTTTGTACCGGTAGATATTGCGGTTCGTTGGGGTTAGTGATGGTGAGTGTGTGCTTGATGTTGCATAGATTGACAGACTAAGACGATGGTTTTCGGTATTCAAGGCCCCGAGGCTTCAGATAGTACGAAAAGTTCATAGAAGAGAGGAATTTGTGCAATCAAAGTGGATGTGGAAACATATCGTGTCTATAATAGTAGCTAACTATGGCTATTATAGCTTCACACTACCCACCAGCTCACGCTCCAATCGACTTGTATTGACCATCTCAGGCCTGAGATCCTTGAGACTTGTTGCCCCGAGAAAAGTCATATTGGCTTCTATCTCTTGTCGTAATATCTGCACCATTCGGCGTACTCCATTCTCTCCGTATCCTGCTGAAAGACTGTAAAGAAACGGTCGACCTAGTCCAACAGCTGTAGCTCCGAGCGCAATCGCTTTGAGGACGTCGGTGCCTCGGCGGATGCCACCATCGATGAAGATCTGCATTCTGCCATCTAGGATGTGCGGTGCGAATTTTCTGATCTCTAGTAGTGTAAGAAGAGGTGATTGCGCGCTGTGAGATGAAGCCGTTAGTGATTTGTTGCAAATATCAACTATGCATATAGTATATACGCACGTATCTTGTGAACGACCCCCATGGTTAGACAAAACGATTCCTTGTACCCCGTGCTCATATGCAAGAGCAGCATCCTCAACACACTGAATCCCCTTGATAACAATCGGCAAATCGGTTAATTCCCTTATCCAGGTCAGAATATCCCAGTCAATAAAAGGAGATATAGAGCTAGCCATGACCTTAGCAACGCCTTCGCCCTGAGCATCACTATCAGTGGCCGATATATCAAGATTCATCCTTTCGTCCATCTCGCGTTTGCCTACAACAGGCGAGTCCACGGTGATCCAAATCCCGCGGGCTCCAGCTTTGACAGCACGTTTGACGCTCTCAACTGACTTGGAAATGTCCCGATTGACATATAGCTGGAAGAAAAGTGGTTGATCTTCCGTGACCCGGCTCTGTCTGACTTTTTCAACAGGCATGCTGGAACCATTTGCAAGAACCTGTGCTAATCCCTCTTTTCCAGCTGCCCGTGCTAGAGCACATTCACCGTCCGGATGGGCGTACTTTGCAATACCAACCGGTGACATATAGACCGGAAGAGCGACTGGGTGGCCCAAGATCGACGTGATAGTGTCGACACTGGGGACTTTCTTCAATATGCGAGGTCGAAGGGCGACATCTTGATATGCTTTAGAATTGTTTCGCTTGCTGATTTCGTCATCTGCGGCTGATGTATAATAAGCCCAGGCATTGGGAGATAGATATCTTTCTGCAACTCGCTCAAAATCATGGAGATTGATCAGAGTGTTAAGCGGTGGCGGAGGCGATAGATCTCCTGCATTTGTTTGAACAGGTGATAAGCCGTGGCCATTTTCTTTTGTTGCGTTTGCCTTCGCAGACTCGACTAGCTCGGCACTCCCAATATGCCCGCGCAGGGTGGTTTCGGGCAGTGTCTCAGCCAACAGCTCCAGCGAGTGTACCGAGTCGAAATCACGCGTGGCATCTCGACCTGCGCATCGAAGAATCACTTTCGCACCCCCGGGATGTTCGTCCAGAAATTCTGGTCTGTATCAGCTGAGTGTTGATCTAGTTAAATGCATTGAACACACCTGTCACATCATAGACAGCCCCATGGATGGCAATCCAGCAAGATTGCCGGCTGTTATGTCTTTGAATCTCCGCGCGTGTCAGTAGCATGATGAAATCATACTGACCCGAGTCTGACTACGTCTATCTGAGAATTTTTGCGGAGTCAAATAATCTCGCGTGGAAGTGCATTCTGCGCCAGACGATCCTTTATCCCCGCATGAGGTGGAGGCGTGGGGGTCACGACTTACACCAGCATCAGCCTTCGAATCATGCTGCATGAGTCAACTTGACCTCCACCCTGCTCCCGTTTACAGATGCGACGATCGTCCCACTCTGAGTCTGGGGAGGGCGGGGAATCTGGGGTGTGGACCAGATTGGATGGTACCCCATGTGAGGATAGGGAGGCAAGGCAAAATTATATCCATGCATTTTCCCATTCAAATTTACCAATCCATCACGACCCGCTCTTACACCGTTTGAGACATCCTACCGGCATCTCAAGAGATTACAAAAATGTCTGATGCGAGAAATCTTCCGAAGCCTAACGCAATGCATGTCGAAGGCACAAATACAGGGAAAATTCACAATGGCGATGCTGCGTTGGCATTATTTGACAATCTTGAGGATATGCACGAGTCCTTTGAGCCGGGCGAAGAAAGAAAACTGGTTCGCAAGATTGATCTGATGATTCTGCCCTTTTTGGCAGTGTGTTATGCTTTCTACTATGTATTGCAATATCCTTCAAGCCCTCATACTCATACAATCGATTGCAAACTAATATGATGTTACAATCGTTCAGATTGACAAGACAACCCTTTCCTATGCTGCTATATTCGGAATCGAAGAAGATCTCAATCTCTCTGGTACCGAGTACTCCTGGCTATCGAGTATTTTCTACTTTGGATTCCTGGTTTGGTCGCTTCCAACAAACCTCTTGATGCAGCGATTTCCTATCGGTAAATACCTTGGTGTCAATATTTTTCTTTGGGGTTTCTTTTTAATGTTACAAGGTATGCTAGGAGATTCAGACTAAGAAAAGTGCAAATTTCAGTTGACGTCGCTAAAATCTAAACAGCCGTTGCAAAGAACTTCACACAGCTCGCTGTTTTGCGGGTTATCTCTGGTGCTGCCGAGGCATGCAGGTAAGATTTCTTTGAAATAACGTCTTGATGTCTTTATTCACATACACCTGCAGTGATCCGGCTTTCATGTTGATCACGAGTATGTGGTATACCCGCCGTCAGCAGCCCATTCGTATTGGCCTTTGGTATACTGCCAATGGTTTCGGTATAGCAGTGGGTGGCCTTCTGGGATATGGCATCGGGCAAATCAACGGCGCTCTCGCATCATGGAAATACGAATTCCTCATAATCGGTGCCCTATGCAGTGTCTGGGGTATCATAATGATCATTTTCCTTCCTGATTCTCCAGTGACTGCTCCCCAATTGTCCGATCGTGAAAAACGATTAGCTGTTGAAAGACTGCGTGATAATCAGACTGGCATTGAGAATCGAAATTTCAAACCTCGACAGGTTTTTGAGGCCTTTCTAGATTGGAAAGTTTGGACATTCTTCCTTTTGGGATTTTCTGGTAACATTCCTAATGGTGGAATATCCAACTTTGGAACTCTGATTATCAAAGGGTTTGGATTCAGCACTTGTACGTATCTTATGCCTCTTCATACGTTTTCTAAAGGCTAACCTTGGGGATTCCAATTCTAGTGGTGACCACACTGATGCAGATTCCGTATGGTGCCTTCATTGCCATTATGATTCTAGCTGCCGTCTTTATCAATGATCGTCTGCCTCGGAATAATCGCTGTGTTGTGGCGGTAGCATTTCTGCTACCGAATCTGGCGGGCTCATTCGGACTCTGCTATGTACCAGACTCCAACCAGGTCGGTCGATTGATCTGCTACTACTTGACGGGATCTTACAATGCATCTTTCGTGATCATTCTCTCTATCTTGACAGGAAATATTGCTGGTCATACTAAGAAGGTGATCACCAACGCGATGATCTTCCTCGGCGTCTGTGCTGGTAACATCGCCGGTCCCTTCTTTTACAAAGCAGAGCAAGCTCCAGGCTACTCGTTGGGAATATGGTCCATGATTGTTGCCAACTTTGTGGAGATTGCTTTGATTCTCTTCTTAGGAATGTGCTTAGCGTGGGAAAATCGTCGACGCGATCGAATTCAACAAATTGTCCCCGGCGGCGATGCGGACGACCTGCGTCAATTGGAATTGGATCGTACTGCATTCAGTGACTTGACCGACAAGGAGAATGTAAATTTCCGTTATATATATTGATTTTCTACAAATGGGAAATTCAGCACTGCTGAATCTCAGATCATATACTACACTACTTGTGTCACTCTTGCTCTGAATGTGACTACCTAGTCAAATATCCCTATTTTATCAACTACTATTTCATATCAAACAAACCAAGAGCTCCCAAATGTTCGACAGTACTATTACACCGGACTAGTAATACTCGAGCATTTCTTGAGAAAATGGAACCAAATTGAATGAGACAATTGCGAGTGATCAGACTCAAGCTCTAACTCGAAGGGATACTGCATAGTACTAGCATACATGTAGTGGGTACCATAGCCAAATAATAATCGAGGGTCAATCACTACGAGAAACCATACTGCTATTGTAGGGTGAGTAAGAGTTCGACTACTATAATTTACCATTTCTTGTGGGTATTACTTGCATTTCCACTGCAATTAATTCTTTTTCAAAGGTGCATTACAGTACTGGAGGCTGTACGCTATATCCAGCTGTCCCTTATAGTGGCTACCAAGTAACTCGATGAGCTTTTCGAGACTCAAAATCCACAACATTCGATCATTTTCAATATCAACCCGTTCTCATGTACCTCAACTCTTACAAAAAAAGATATTCCACCAATAATCGCCGATCCCCCGGCTGTCGGTGCAACTCCGGGGGCTTCTCCGCATTTCTGTCCGGCATATTCTCCCATTGAGACTCGTGGGCCTCGCGATCATCTCACCTCTCCACTATGGTGACCCCCGCGTGGGATGCCGTGGGATATCGTGGGATGAAATGGAGGGGAAATGCGAGAAGGCTTTCGAGGGGGGCTGACTTCATATATGATATACATCCCCCACGACGACCGCGTTTCTTCAGCAATTAAACTGATATCAATGCGTCATGGCTAAGATAAAATCTATTGAATATTTCCGGGTGAAACCTCGCTGGCTTTTTGTCAAGGTGACTGATGACGAGGGGAAGTTTGGCTGGGGTGAAGGAACCCTAGAGGGTCATTCCCTGGCTGTCGAGGGAGCATTAGACGAAATCATTGTTCGCCTTGTCGGGCTAGATGCTGAGTATGTGCAATAGCATCGTACTAGTTCTTCGCATTGTCTGACCCCTTGACTGACTGGTAATAGTGACATTGAGCACATCTGGCAATTAATTTGGCGACTAGGATTTTATCGCGGCGGTCCTGTTTTCATGTCGGCAATGGCCGGCATTGATATCGCCCTGTGGGATCTCAAAGGTCGTCGACTGGGGGTTCCTATTTATCAGCTGCTGGGGGGAAAGGTACGCTCAAAGGTGCAGGTATATGCATGGATTGGAGGCGATCGACCCAGCGACGTCGAGGCTGCTGCGTGAGTCACCATGTTTCATATCGATACTGGGTATATTGTGGGTACAAAGGACATAATTAACATATATTCTATCTAGCAAGGCGCGCATTGCCCAGGGACTCAAATGCATCAAGATGAACGCAACCGAAGATATTAACTGGCTTGATTCTCCTTCCGCCCTCCAATCCTGCGTCGAACGCCTGAAGCAAGTCAAGGCTCTTGGTCTAGATGCTGGCCTAGATTTCCATGGCCGCCTACATCGGCCGATGGCCAAGCAGCTTGCCAAAGCATTAGAGCCCTACCAGCCCCTCTTCATCGAGGAACCTCTGCTCTGCGAACATCCTGAGGCGATCAAGCAACTTTCCAACCACACTACTATTCCAATTGCCTTCGGAGAGCGTCTCTATACCCGCTGGGATGTCAAACGCTTCCTCGAAGATGCGTCAGTTGATGTTCTACAGCCCGATATTGCTCACGCTGGGGGGATTTCTGAGACAAAGAGAATTGCTACCCTGGCTGAGACCTACGATGTTGCGATTGCACCACACTGTCCCCTCGGACCCATTGCTCTAGCAGCATCGATGCAGGTTGCCATCTCAACTCCCAACTTTGTGATTCAAGAAATGTCGCTGGGGATGCACTACAATGTTGAAGCAGGCGACATTGATTTGAACAGTTACCTCATCGATAAGACCGTCTTTGATATTCAGGAGGGCTACGTTCCGGCACTTACAAAGCCGGGTTTAGGAATTGAGATTGATGAGGATTTAGTACGGCGTATTAGCAAAGAGACAGAGCCATGGCAGCCAAAGGAGTTCCATGGGCCTGACGGGTCAATTCGCGAGTGGTGATCATGCTACTATCAAATTCTCTTGATCCTATTGGTGATAGCAACTTTAGCAATACTATCTCCCCAGTACTATCATCAGTAGTACATCCAGAAAGCTTTTTTCATCTACCTCCTGGCAATCCTTCAAACCCAAACTGCTACATATTAATAGGACTGAGTTCTGCTAGCAACCCTGGCATGAAAGTAATAGAGACCTGGAAGAAATGTAGCAAGCCCGTAGACTCAATTCGAAGCCCTGGAGTGGACTATTTGTCTGAGCGTAGCAGGCATGATACACGCTGGTATCATTGAATGTTTGATCTCACTACTAGCTAAACCCGGGACAAGGCCGAGAATCTCACGGATGCGAATGTACTACCACCACTCGGTCAATCCCCCACTCTAGTGTCTCACTGGATATGCGGGGTTGGCGTGGGGGGGAGGGATTCAAGGAGTTCGATTTGGGGCTTATTACCGGGTATATAACTCGCCTCTCCGAGTTTCCTTGCGTGTCAGATGTACTCCTAGTTGAGTGTCTGCACATATAATTCATCATGGACCTCTTCTCGCTCTCTAGCCAAAAAGCATTGGTAACGGGTGGTACACGTGGAATCGGTCAGGCGATGGCCATTGCGCTGGCCGAGGCGGGCGCAGATATTGTGCTGATCCAAGTACGTGAGTCTCTTAACTGAAGCGAAACAGTCACAAGCTGATAAAAGAACAGCGAGACACTACCAACCAAGAAACCAAGAAGCAAATCGAACAGAGAGGACGAAGAGCATTCATTTATACTGCAGATCTCGCTTCACAAGAATCAGTTTCATCACTTGTATCGACAGTGACCAAAGATGGACATGACATCGACATTTTGCTCAACTGTGCTGGAATTCAACGTCGACACCCAAGTCACCAATTCCCGCTAGAAGACTGGGACGAAGTCAGTATACACATCAAAGGCTTCGGTTCGGACATAGCGGAATTGTAGCTCATCACAGAATTGGTTGTATCTAGGTCCTTCAAGTCAATCTTACTACCGTTTTCACCCTCTGTCGTGATGTTGGAGCGTATATGCTGACTCGATCACCCGACCAATCTGGCTCCCGTGGCAGCATTATCAACATTGCCTCCCTCGTCTCCTTCCAGGGTGGACTCACTGTGCCCGCCTATGCTGCTGCAAAGGGCGGTATTGCACAACTGACTAAAGCGCTCTCGAATGAATGGGCATCCCAAGGGATCAATGTGAATGCCATTGCACCGGGATATGTTGCGACGGACATGAACACAGCACTCATCCAGAATCCGGAGCGAGCAGCAAGTATTTTGGCCCGGATCCCGGCAGGCCGATGGGGAAAACCGGATGATTTCAAAGGATCAGTTGTGTATTTGGCGAGTCGAGCAAGTGCATACGTCAGTGGAGAAATCTTGACGGTGGACGGCGGGTGGATGGGCCGATAGTTCTGCAACCTCTTTGGGCAACTATTAATATTGTATGTATAGGATACAATACTCCGCACTGTGTACATGCGCGCTTTTTCTTTGTTGTGATTTCCTTGAATCCATTTTCTCCACTCCAGATCTCATGATCTCATTCTGCAGATGGCCGTGCTAGTCATGATTGGGGCGGGCTTTGACGGGCACTCCACTGCGGGATGTGGCGCCATTGAACTATCGATGCAGCTGAGAGTAGTACTGGTGCAGAACGTGTGTAGAGGAGAGATGGTGGTTGCACAAGCAAGCAGTGATGAACAGGACATTCCTCTCGACTTGAATAACTGTTCACTATTTACTATTTACTGTACAAAGAATGACTTCCGATGTCACGTGGCACAAATAGAAGGTAAATTTGGGAAGGTACGAAAATGTCAACAGTCGCACTTTCCCCAATTTTGCCAAGTCCGCCGATCGCAGTTCGTGGCTTCCCTTTTCGACAAAAGTAAACAACCCTGGACCTTCCACTTTCTTTACTTCCTCTTTCTTTCTCTTCGCAATTTCAACTCTTCAACTCTCCAATTGATTCATTTCTACTAAACCACAAGCAGAGTCAACTCAAGCTACCTCCGCCTCTTAAGATACGCAGCACATTTGACAGAAGACTGTTCTGCTCGACAATTCCCCGTCGACCCACTGTGCGTCCTCGGCGGGCTGCAAGGGTTGCCGATCTCGACGATTATTGCACCTCATTCAGCTCCGACGAGCACGATTCCTGTACGAGTGCACAGTACTCCATACATAGTACATTAGGTCGATTCCCTCCGGCGCCCCCACAGTCGAGATCTTGATCGCCCGAAAGGATGTGCAGCTTTTGGTGGGTTCTTTTGGAGGGAGTGGCCCGGCAACAATCCCATGAGATGACGAGCAATCTTCCCCTATAAAAGACCTCGTGTCCTGTCTGCCTCTCGGTCTTCTGTGTTGCGTCCCTCTGAAGAGCTCCCAATTGACCCCTGGATTAACTGCAATCCAAGCTGTCACCGTCGCAATGAGAGTCACTTCCCTCCTTTCTCTCTCCCTCTCCCTCCTGGCGGTTTCCGCCGAGGCTATCCCCAAGACCGACTACGATGTCATCGTCGTGGGCGGTGGTCCAGCCGGTCTTAGTGCTCTGAGTGGTGTCTCGCGCGTGCGTCGTACGGCCTTGTTGTTTGACGACCAACGGTACCGTAACGCTCCCACAAGGAACATGCACGATGTCATTGGCAACGATGGTAGGCCCCCTATTCTACTACCCCGAATCGTTCGATATCAGAATCAGCCGGTTGACCAAATCAGGCACTCCCCCAGATGAGTTCCGAGGCTTGGCCAGGGAACAAATTTCCAAGTACCCGTCGGCACACTTCAAGAACGGCACTGTGAAATCCATCACTCCTACTGGCACTGACGACGTCTCCGTGTTCACTGTTACCGATGGCGCCGGCAAGAATTACACCGCTCGCAAGATCGTGCTCGGAACTGGCTTGCGGGATGTTCTGCCTGATACCCCGGGTCTTGAAGAGGGATTCGGAAAGGGTATCTGGTGGTGCCCATGGTGCGACGGATGGGAGGTGAGTATTATACCGTGAAACACCTTTGCTTAATTAAACCATAGACTAATGATGTCTCAGCACCGTGACCAGCCCCTTGGTGTCCTGGGGAACCTGTCAGATGTTTACGGCAGTGTCTTAGAGACCAACACTCTGTACTCTGACATTACTGCTTTTGTGAACGGCACTCAGAACCCCGAGGGTGAAGTCCAGGCTACCGCTTCGCACGATGATTGGAAAGAGCAGCTCAAGGCGTGGAATGTCAAGATCGACAACCGCACCATCACATCCATCGAGCGCGTCCAGGATGGTGCCACCCACCAGAACAAGACCGCAGATATCCAATATGACAAATTCCTGGTCCACTTCACCGAGGGAGAACCAGTCGAACGCGGTGCTTTCATCACCAACTACCCTACTGTCCAGCGCACCGATTTGGCCTACAAGCTCGGCCTGAACGTCACCAATGAAAAGATTGTGGTTGACACTAGCGGCATGCGTACTAGCCAGACCGGTGTGTATGCTATCGGCGATGCCAATAGCGACGGCAGCACCAACGTCCCCCACGCCATGTTCTCTGGAAAGAAGGCCGCTGTCTATCTCCATGTACAGCTATCACGCGAGGATGCGGCATCCAAGGTTTCCAAGCGAGAGAACCTTAGCCACCGCGAGCTCGAAAAGGAGGCCCGTCGTGCCATTGGTGACAACCTTGAGCCCCAATGGGAGAAGGTCACTCGTGGCTACTGATAGACCTCGACATTCATTGGGTCTTCACGATTGGATACGAAGCAGTTGTCCGCATTTATAAATAAATAGTCTCTCCAGTATAGAGCTGGGTCGAAACATGATAACATCCTTAAGGACTAATGAAATAATATCTTCTCGCCAAAATCGATCAATTTTCAAGTGCGGCATTGAATGATCTTCCTTCACGCTGGCTTCCACCTTCGGGATCTACAATTAGCCATTGTCCCCTTCTATGACCATTTCTCACAGACAATCGCATGCATTCGCACGCAGTTTGTTTCTATTAGTCAATATTCAGCATATCCAAAGTAAATTTCAGACCTGTCAAGTATAGCCATGTCAATATTAAAACACCGTATCGGGCGTATGTACTCATGGAAAACCATAGGACTTTGATATGAGCTCACCAGCAAGCTTGGCTCCGGGTGGCTCCGGTCATAACATCTTGAGATGCTGCTCTTACACACTACGTTTGTACCAGAGAACACAATCGGGATAATCGAGATCTGGTGTCGAGCAGCCTAGACCGTTCATCCTCGAATATTTCCTGCGGTGGAGATGGCGATCTCTCCGGATTTGCGATATCCACATTCCTGTACAAGGCCAACGGTGCATTTGTGCATAATCAACCGGTATGTAATTGTCTGATGCTTTGCCGGGAGTGCGCGTCTTCTTCGAATCCAACCGTGGTCTGATTGCAAGTTGAGCGCCAGTTCCCAAAAATGCCGACCTTCTCGGCCCGAGTCTGTTCTCCGAGCCAGAATTCAGCATCGTGTAAAGCGTCATGGTGGACTCCGCTCAAAATCGCATGACTTCGATGATCGAGCAATCGACAAGGGTACCGATGGATGATCATCAGAGCCGATGGGGATTGCATCACACTGGGACTGCAATTTGGATTCTTACAGTCTCGCACGATAAGTGACGGCCGTTCTAGAACGAACTCGCCGATCACACCATGCGGATATTTGAAACGTGTCGTGACCATGTGCACGATAGGAAGTCCCGACTGATGTGTCGTTTTTGAGACCTCAATTGCCGACTTGGCCCTGCTTCCATACTGTTTCGAGAATGATTTTGGTTTAGCCGATGTGGAGATCATCCGGGCAGACCATGGCTCGACGGCGGAGATTTCATGCGCAGCCAAACGCTGATACGCGGACCATCGATCAATGGATCGGATGAATCTACAAATCCGGCGCCTGAAATGCTTACCAACGGTGACCTAGGGAGATCATCCCATCGGCACCAACTAGTAATGAAGGCCAGATTGTCCCTGATGGACCATATCTCTCTCCCTCCACTTCCATCTTTGCACCAAAGATGGCTCGGCATTCAACGGCCCTCATTCCAGATGCGTCGTTGTCCTTATCAAGCCCCTGGGTATACTTTATCAACCCTCGTGGTGAACACTCCCCACTTTGGACTTCTGCATCGCCACCTCGTGATGCTGCATTTCCTTGTCTTTCAACCATTCTTTGGAGATCAATTCTGAAATTACAAACTTTAAATGCCTTTTTGGGGATTGATAGACAACATTTTGAGCAGACCTTCTACCCTGTCCAGCCAAACCCCCCTGGTACCACTGGTTAACCCCAGAAGGCACTCATCTTCTCCAGGGAGATGATCTACATCTATGCATCCATTGATATTTGTTCCGGTGGATATTGGCCTCCCTGATTATGGCAAATGACCGATGTCGAAATCTGATGATCTCTTGCCATAGGCCACTTATATCCAAATAACGGACCTTTGAAAGGGGATTCCCACTACTCGGCACGATAAGCAACGGTTCATCACAGTGTCCATGGGCCATCTCCAAGTAGAGGTTCCTGCGAAATGATTAACTTTCACCTCAAATTTTGGACTATAGACTTGTAAATCATTTAATGATGATAGAGTAGGAAGAAAACATATAAAGCATTCTTGGATTCCCTTCTAATTCATCATCATCAGCTCAACATCGATCTCTTCATTGCTAGTTCCTCCTTCGCTTTACCAAGATACAACGATCCTTCTCTGATAAACCCGACTATCATTCATCTACATTGATTCATCATGAAGACCTCCTTCGCTACCATTGCCCTCGCCCTTTTGGGGTCTGCTATGGCTGCCCCATTCTACTCCAACGGTACCTCTAGCTCTACTGTTGGGTCGGGTACTTCCACTCCCTCACGCACCCCCCGTGGTACCCCCAGCAGTACTCCTGCTGCAATTTCGAGTGATCCTGCTCTTCCAAATCCCTTCGCTTCTTCGGCCAGTCTTCCCCCCACATCCACTCCTTACGGCTCGGAGCCGGCCTCCGTAGTCGCTAAGCGCGGTGAAGATCTGTCTCTGCCTACCGATATTCCTTCTCTCTTGTCTAACGCGCAGTCCGCTGCGGGTGCATTGGCCTCTGCCGGTGCTCAGAAACGTGGAGAATCTCTGTCTATTCCGACCGATCTTCCCTCTCTGGTCTCTGATGCTCAGTCCATTGGATCTGCTCTGGCATCGGGTACCGCCCAGAAGCGTGATGGCTCAGCTTCAATCCCCACTGATATTCCTTCGCTTCTGAAGGATGCCCAGTCTCTTGGCTCTGCCTTAGTCTCTGCTGGTGCTCAGAAGCGGGATGGGTCTCTCGCCCTTCCCACCGACCTGCCATCCCTCATCAGCGATGCTCAATCTGCGGCTGCTGCCCTCGCCTCTGCCGGGGCCCAGAAGCGTGACCTGCCTGCCTCTACTAGCATCCCACTCACCCCCAGTGGCAGTGCTACTCCTTCTGCTACTCCTTCTGGGTTCGCTTCTAGCTTTACTCCCGCTACGCCCTCTGGCGCGCCTTCTGCTACCCCCTCCGCTGGCAACTCTGTCCCTACTCCTACTGGCCTATCTTTCCTCGGCTTCCCTCTTGCCTAAATGGCCCGAGGCCGTTATATGAGGAGTTCAACCTTGATGGTTGAATATTATATGCAAATGTACTGGACATGCACGTTGTACTGTGGAGGCGTTGTATCACATGTCACTCGTTTGGCTTTGGGTTTTGCTAGCCATTTTGGTTAGTGTATCTTTACTCTTGTATAACATAGACTGGTACAATTGGATTATTGCCATTTAACCATATCCTTGTATGAACTCAGATCAATGATGTAAATGGCCTGGAAATCGTCCAATGCAGTCAACATTTTGAAAATCTACGCATACTCGCACCAGAGGTTCTCATCGCCTACTTCTCTGGATGGATTCGGATCATATATGAAATTTGAACCAGTCAGGTTCTATAAATTCAAAGAGCTGTGGCATTTCCTTTGTCTCCGCATTGTAGTAACTTACGTCAACCTCTCGATATAGGAGTATTAGACGTATATCAGCATCATCAAAACGAAGCAATTCGAGTTGCAACAGCAACGGGCTCTGCTATATTTCCAAAGGACAATTTTCTAGCCGCATTGGCTTCAATCTGTGAGGAAATACTGGCAAAATCTTCAATTCAATAAGGATTTCGATTGGGTGGTATTTGGCCGTTGAATCCGAATATTGTAGGTACGGTACCTACAACATAGGGATGTGACATTATTGTCATGTTCAATCCCAATCCTCCAGTATTCTCTTCACCTTCGCCATTTTCTCTAATATTAACAATTCCGCAATCTCCCAATTCAAACGGCTCAGCCTCAACGCGTTCCGACACCCCTCGAGCTATCGATCATTTTCAAACCTTTGAAAATAGATTCACTAGAATTTTGATATAAGAGGAATCAATTGAAAAGCTTTTCAGCTATGCAAAGGCGTGTTCATATGAATTGTAACAAATTCGGAAAGAGATTGAGGTTTCAAAAGCTACAACTTCAGTACGCCATACACGCTACGATGCTTCTAGGGTAGATCGAATGCCAAATTGAAGAGATTTTATATCTTCTTTGTTATTTTTTCTCCACAATAATGATCAATAAACAATTACTGAGTGGTCTGAAGGAATTGATGATAAGCCGGGGTCGACCTTGGGAAGGTGATGTTGATATCACCACGCAGACAACCTGGACATCGTTTCAAACGTGAACAATCAATGACACACATTTGAGGCATTATCTCATATGAAGTCGCCTTTGCCAGCCGATATTATCATAGTGGAGGGCAAAGCAGCCCGACAAAACTATGTATAATGATCAAAAAAAATCGATGATAATCCTCGACAACTCAACTAGAGAATGTTAAACAGAAGCATGCTACAATAAATAGTACTTTCATGCCTGCTGCCATGCATTAATTAATTTAATTCAATCAGATCTAACTCCAAGTCCGAAATCCGTGAATAGCCCCCAAAGGGTTTTCGCGGCCTTGCCAAGATCTCGCACACATCGTAGATATTTAATCCGAAATATCTCACTGCGAGCATGTTCTCATTTCCACAAAATAGGTCTTCTCGCCAGTAAACTTCAAAAGTTATCGATTATCCTCGATATGACCCAAACAGCCACCCAAATTGCCAACCTGGAGGCTTTTCTCCGGGGCCATCCAACGATCAAGTATATCTCCCCCTCATCTGAGAATTACGCCAACGCCCACAAGGGTTGGAATGGATCGCGCCGTGATAGTCCATTGGCTATTGTCCAGCCGCAATCTCACACTGATGTTTGTACGCTGATCAAATACGTCAAGTCCAACTCTCTTCCTTTCACACTACGTGCTGGTGGACACAACTTGGAACTTGCTGATTGATCTTCGCTTCTTAACCGGCGTCACTATTGCATCTGACCGTAAATCAGCCGTGATTCAAGCAGGAACACTACAGGATGAAGTTGGGAACACTCTCTGGAAGGATGGCCTAGGTACTGCAACAGGATCGATTCCCTCCGTCGGATATGTTGGCTGGGCCACATATGGTGGCTATGGCCCATTTTCATCGAACTGGGGTCTTGGGGCAGACCAGATCATCAGTGCAATCGTCGTCAATCCTGATGGGGAGATTTACGTCGCATATCGAGAACTTTTACAAGGTATTCGTGGTGCCGGTGGTCTGTTTGGTGTCATTCTTGAAGTAACAGTTAAAGTCTACCCTTTGTCCACGGTATGCTTCATTCTGCTTCCTTCAGCCATGTTGATGTCAAGATTCGAATAAACTTGAATTCTGACTCTGTTAGCTTCTCGCTGGTCCTATTGTATTTGATTCCACCGACATCAAGGAAACTTTCATCGATTTCAATGCCGCATATCAAAAACTCGAGAGCGAAGGCATACCTACAGAACTAACCGTTCAACAAACTATTTTTAACGGCCCACATGGGGCTGCTTTTGCTATTCAATTTGTCTGGAGCGGCGAAAACATTGAAGATGGTCAAAATTTGGAACGAGAAGATTGCTGCACTTGGTCCTGTTTCTATGAACGGCGTTACTCCAACGAATCTCCCAGATTGGTTCGCCGGTATTGGGGCTCATATACCACGAACAGCCTATGGCTCTCCTTATTCACATAATGTGTCTAGTATTTCACCAGTGGTTGCCGAAACCATCGGAAGTGGTATTGCCGAAATGCCAAATAACCCCGGCACTATGATGTCTATTCATCAACTGCGTGGAAAGGCCTTGCAATGTGAGCTTCCATCGGTCTTTGAAGCTCGGGAGCCACACTTCATGCTGGAGATCATAGGCTTTTCTACAGACCCTGCTCTTCAGTCGGAGGCAGAGAACTGGGCAGCTAGAATAGCAGAGAATCTTGTCAAAGTGGCACCGAATGCCGTTCTATCAACGCATTATATTTCAGTCTTCAACTCCGTTGCCCAGGCGAGCTCACCTGCTGAATGGGTCGAAAAGACATATGGAACCAAGGTTGACACGTTGAAGAGGCTCAAAGCCAAGTTTGATCCCGAAAACCTGTTTGCATTGACTGTTCCTACATTGAAATAGACGAAACTGAGTGACTTTGAGTGACTTTGAACTTTCCGAGAAATTTGATATGAGAGAAACGATATTGTTCACAGAAGAACGTTAGGAATATATGAAGTAATGAATTGATTCGAGATTTGAGACATAATCAAACTACATGGTCTGCTGATATCGCTTCATGGGCCCATATCGAGAGGTCAAGCCTCGCAAAGAACGCCCCCAGATATAGAGCGGAATGGCGAAGAGTATGCTGACGACTTGAATCGCGGTCATTTCGCCAAATACCGGTGCAGGGCCTTGCCTCTCAATCCAATCTGCTGCGTATAAAGATAGAAGCATGCCAATAGTATTACGAATCACGAAAATAATCACTAGAGCCTCTCCAGTTACCTGTTCAAATTAGCGGAAGTGCCATCGCAGACAATTTCTCGATCAGCTCTTACTGGTTTGTATGAATCCAGGCAGTAAGTCACAGCCACGTTCGAGATGGCGGCTAGACCAAACGCTTGCATTGCAAATCCGAATGCCGGACCAATCCAATGTGTCTTGCTGGCAATGCAGAGACCAAATATTAGGATACCGGCAGGGCCAATGATACCAGGAATGATGATAGCAGGCAAGCGAAACTCGGGCATACGGACGCCGCCATGCCGGGCTGTGCTTCGAGTTGATATGATATCGATCAATCGGCCTCCGATATAGAAAGCAAGAACTGCCCCGATGAATCCCGATAATAGGAAAAGACCTTCACTGCCAAGTTTCCAATTATAAGGTGGTTTAGTGAAAGTGCGAGAGCAGGTGAGTTGAACAACGATATTCCTGGGGAATGTTAGCAGGTCATTGTTGCAAGATCAAAGGTCAATGGTACTCGCCATCCAACTGAGATACCGATCGTGAATGAGCACCAGAGAATAGGGGGGTATGTGGCATTTGCCAGAATATCCAAAAGCGTCTGGACGAATGAGGCTTCACGATTGTACCCGATTGTAAGGGACATCCATTGAGCTTGAGTACGCTTACTCTCGTTTTGACGGCCTTTGGGGTAAGAAGTCTCCCGAATAGTAAAGATGGAAACAAGGAAAATGGCCCCAACAGCAATTGCCATCAAGTAACACATCCACCGCCAATCCTCCTGTTGAACAAGGAAAGCGTTGATCATGGGCCCCACGAACAGACCAGCAGTCATGGCGAGGTGGAAAAACATCATGTAGTGACCACGATCCTTCGCAGCAACCATGTCTGCCACTACAGCCGGGACAGTGGCATCGGCCGCAGCTGCAGCAAATCCCGAAACAATGCGTGATGCCAGTATTTCGTTATAGCTGCTAGCTCGACTCGACCATACATTCATCATGCAAAGCATGAGCATTGATAGCAGGTAAACTGGGCGCTTGCCGATGACTCTCATCAACGGGACCCAGAAAATGTTTCCGACACCGAAGAGAAAGACATTGAAACAAACTAGTGAGCCAGCTTGTGTCTGATTGACGTTGAATTCTTTGATGATTGCCTGAGTGGCGACGGTGAAGTTGCTGGAGTTGGTATTCGCGAGAAAAGTGAAAGAGCAGATAGTCAAATACGTACACAGCTTTGGGGTTAACGGCCAATTCTGAGATGATCGATCAGTTTATCTAGCTTAATATGACACAGAATGACTTTCAAGAGGATATACCTGAGGATGATTTGGGTCTTCTTCTGTAACGAAAGAGGTTTGCTTCAAGTCCCTTACAGAAGGGATATCGTCTCCGTCCCCATCAGGCATGGTTTCCAGATGGCAATGACTAGACAATGTGTATAGGTTGGTGTCTTCTTTGATATCCGCCAGGACGTGCCAGCAGTTGAAAAGCGATTTGTTGGTATGTATCGACTCCAGGAGTAAACCAGGAGTCGATCGATGGGAGGGGGGAAGGATGGGTCCTCAAATATCCCCAGACAATAGCCAAGTGATCGAGTGCTTCCCCACACTCGAAGCACTCAAATCATTGGGAGATCATGCGGGATTGGCCAGTCATTGGTCTTGTTGTGGTCCGGTGGGAAGAGTAGGTGTGGGTAGGAAGAATTGCTGGCCGGAAATTCCGACATTCTCTGGAGCGAGTGGAGATGTTCGGTTCAATTGGTGAGAATGTCCCCAGAGTGATTGTAGAAATGATATTGGCATCATTAATTCGAGTTCCCTGTCTTTCCCCCCACATTTTTATTCCCTTTGGTTACTCGCATCAAAAATTGGTCTTCCAAGCTAGTATATCACACATATTCAATCCGAACCAAAATTGCTTGTTGCCAGGTCGATCATGATGATTGTCGGGTATCCCGAGACTGGGATATCCGTAGAGGCTCGAGAGTGGGAATAACTGTAGAGTGATTGGCCATGAACTCTTCAGTGCATCAGTATATCTCATTCTGGGGAAGACAAGAGAAGTGAAAAGTCCAGAATGAATCGAGTGGAAGTTGGAGAGGAAGTCAGCTGACTCAGAAGTATACAAGTGCAATCCATCACTACTGATCAGAATTAATTATTACTATAGTAAAAGAGATAATTAAATTAAACAAATAAAATCTTGAAATATTATTCATTCATCATGATAATCTATATATATATATATATATATATATTTAGATAATATACAATTATTGTTCGACTGTTCTTCTGCAATAACCGACCGGCAACTCGCAAATTCGGCCGATCCGCCGACTCCGCAACTTCTTCTTTTCTTCTCCAACCTCCTCTTCTCCTCTTCTCTTCTTCTGCTCTTCAATCTCCCACCTCTCCATATATCCCACCTTGTCTTGACCTCTTACTCTAAAATGGGTCTCATCAGTCGTACCCTCAAGGTCACCGCCGCTGGCACCGCTGCTTCTATTGGTGTTTTCTTCGGTGCGACGCGCAATGACGTCTTCCAGCCCATGGACAGCTCCGATCCCATTTTTCAGTCTCCTTTCTTCCAAAAATATAATCCCAATCGAAACCCTACCCTTCACGATGTCTGTGTCCGTCGCATCGAGTTATCCAAGATCGAGCCCTCTCTGCTGGAGAAGAAGGGCAAGCTAGTCGAGGCATTTTGCGCCGGAGTCTGGGGAGGCATGGGTGAGTTGGGCTTCCAAGGTTTTGGACAATATCGGGATAACAAAGCTAATAGCATGGATCTTCTTACTAGGATACATGGCTCAGCGTGCTTATTTCGCCAATAAGTATCAAGGACCCGAAACCGCCAACCACCTCTGGGAACGTAAAGACCTCCTCGCCAACAGCTATGAGGTCGGCACCTTGATCACCGACCACTTCGAAGTCCTTGAGAAGACCGATGAATCTATTACCGTTCGATGTGGTGATACTCCCCGACACCCCGATGTGCGCCAGTCTGATGGTCTTTTTGAAATGTCCGCTGTTGTCAAACAGGAGGAGGGAATCGCCGAGTTCAAGCTGAAGAGCTGCTTTTACCAAGGTGAGGGTAAGGCTGACGCCGCTCCAATGGGACCTGTCATGACCTGGTTGCACCAGCAATATACCAAATTGTGGTTGGAGACCGCCATTCTGAAGAATTGCGTGAAATGAAGCATCTGCAACCCGACGGGTGTGCGACAACTAGTGTAAATACGTGTCTTCTATGCTCTACGAACGGAAGATTCACTCCGGTTGAATGAATTAAAATAATATATGTCTATCAACCTCGACCTGCGCTGAGGAACACAAGATCATTGTGCATGATCATCGAAAATATGCGTGCAAAGGGAAGAAGTGGGAAACAAAAAGAAGACTCAGTTCTAATGTAGCGATGCATTGGAAACGAACAGATAACCACCCTTTGCATGATCATATTACTCCTTCAATTGAGCTTGAGGCTTCTCATCGTCGACCGACACGCGCTGCGCCGTCAAGTCATCCTCCGACTCGCTGGTTAGGGTTACTGCGAGCACAGCCGGGATGGCCACAACCAACGATCCCATACATAACCCCCAATCCATCGCAAATTGCGTCATAGCTGGTTTTCCCAAGGCATTAATCCGCCATGCCATTGCACCGCCGGCACTCTGGAGACTCTTGTAGGCTCCGACAAGAACTGCGGTGACGGCCGGAGAGTTGGAACGCGCTCCCATCAGCCAGTAACAGAAAGACTGCCAGAAGGCATCATATGCCCCGTAGAAGATATAAAGCAAGATCGGTCCCACAGAGGTGGGTGAATCAGTATAATCGATATCTTGTTTGAGACCTTGCGCCATACGATTATCAGACCATTTCTGAAAAGCATATCCACCACCCCAGGTCGCCATTCCAGTCGCAAAGAGGAAGATCCATGCCACGCGGGCTCGAGTAGGACGACTGAAACCAGGAAGATCAAGAATCAAACCAATCACCAGACCACCTAGCATCTGGGCGATCCAGTAAAGAGCTCCATTCAGCGATCGAGACCGAATATTGAAGGTCATGCCGTTGACGACATTTTGCTGATACGAGTAGAAGACATTGGCCGAGAAGAATAGTGGCATCATACACAGCACGCGCCAATCGAGGATAGCTTCCAGCGAGATCTTTAAAGACTGCTTCCAATCCTTCTTTTCCTCCGGTGTCACTTGCAACTGGGCAACACGCACCGCAGAAGGTGGGCAAATGAAGACACCAAGCAGCCATCCAATGGCCATCAAAACCAACAGGGCGACGTATGTTCCATTCGATACGGTATTGCTGGTCGAGTGATAATTGAGACCGAAGCTGGCCAATGATCCAACACCACCTCCAAGGTTGAAAATGATCCAAAATGTCGCGATAGCTCGACCCTTTTGCGATTCAGGCACGTATGTGGTCATGATGGCTCCTTGCGAGACCCAGATGAAGGAAGCTCCAACACCGAGAATCGCACCAGCAGCAATCACAAAGGCACCATTGTTCGTATCTATTAAGGAATTGTAAGCCTTCTTGAGGTGATCGAAGGGAGTCTAGTTGGTTGTTTAGGTTTCTTTCTTTCAACGTACGGTTAAAGCACAGCAGACTGCCGGAATATAAGGGATAAGTCCATCCTCCAAGGAGAAGACAGACGCGAGGACCAACACGATTGAAGATTGGACCAACAACAAACAGCGCAGTTCCTGCAGTTGCAGACAGAAGAGCCACCTGGGCATTTGCAGCGACAGCCTGATTGACCTGCCCAGAACCTCCTAGTCCAGTGAGGGCATTGTACATCTAGTAGACAAACAAATCACAGTCAGCGTTGCGCAGAAGAAAGGAGAGGAGAAAAAGATTAGACAGCGCTCATCTCATGAACTTACTCCAGGACAACAAAAACAAATAAAACTGATCAAAAGGATTTGGAACCAGGAATTCGAGTAGATCTGATACAAAGCAGACCGTTGACTATGCTCTCTCGTTGATATTGAGCCAGTCATCTCTTCGACTCTGTTTCTATCCTCCATTTTGCTGGACCAACGCGAATGTCGTAAAAGATCAAAAAATAGAATTCCGAGGACGATGGGCGATCCTAAAGCCTTTTTCAGACTCAAAATCAATTACTGGCCTAATGTGACCCTGTTGACACTAATCCCTGGATTCCAGAGACGCCGTGGTATCTGGAGTGGAGAGGCCAATCAGACCATTTGATAATGAAGAAGCATTCCTCTTTCTACAATTATACATACATACACGGTCATCCTCGAGTCCCCGAGCGTCCACAAATAAAAAGATTTACTTGAAATAGTGTCGTGTCGTGTCATTACTCCACATTCGAGTCAATTTCTGGGGAACGAAACGACCTTCTCCACGTCTCATTCGCGTGGAGATCCCAATGCGCGGTCCCAGGCCGAGTACTACCCCATCCATCTTGATCGAGCATTTGTTTTCTTTGTGTGTGACGAATTTGATCTGGTCTGGAATGCGCTAAAAATCGACTAAGATTCTTGACTAGATCTATGTGGACGTCATTAAGATGTTCATCTACTGTGTGTCTTCCCCTTTTTGTTCCGCCACGCGGCCAACTTTTAGAACAAGCAAATGTGCACAGAATCTCCCCCACATCAGCGAAGCTCGCGTGGCGTGAGGCTGTGATACGCTTGGGACCTGTGGGTTCCTCGCTGCAACATCGTCGAGTAACGCCCCCCACGCATCGGCTTGGTATTGGCCTTGGGCTTCGGATGTCGGTAAACTTCTGCAGTCTTGGGTAATTTCGGCATATCAAGAAAGACTCGGGGTTGGCTCAAGGAACAGGCTAAGGTCACACTGTATTTTCTTCGTTTTGGTTTTCTTTTCTTTCAGTCATGTACCTGGCTGCATTGTTTCTGACCTTTGGATAACCTGGCTGACCACTTTTGGCCATCATCTTGTATGCGTTCCCGTCATATCTGAATAGCGAGAACTAGCGACAATGGATCTCGGCACGTTGTCCAATCTGCAGACTGAAGGGGTCAATCCTCGAACGGTCAATATCGATCGCATTTCAACGTTAGAAATGTGCGAAGTCATTAATGCCGATGATCATAAGGTTCCCGAGAGTGTAACACCATGTCTGCCAATAATTGCCAATGCCGTCGATGAATTGGCATGGCGTGTACGCCAAGGAGGCCGAGTGATTTACGTCGGGGCTGGAACCAGTGGCAGACTTGGTATCTTGGATGCCTCCGAGATACCACCTACCTTTGCAGCATCTCGGGAACAGTTCATCGGGCTTATTGCTGGTGGAGATGCTGCCATTCGACAAGCCCAAGAAGGTGCCGAGGATAACGAGAGTGCCGGTGAAGAGGACATGAAGAATTTGACTCTCAATCACGAACTTGATAGCATTATTGGGATTGCGAGCTCTGGTCGTACACCGTATGTGCTTGGATGTCTTGCGTTTGGCAAGAGACTAGGTTGCCTCACAATCGGGGTGGTCTGCGCAGAACCTTCGGCAATGGGGCTTTCAGGCAATGTAGATTATCTTATTGCACCTCTTCCGGGGCCAGAGGTTGTGACTGGAAGCACGAGGTTGAAAGCAGGTACAGCGACTAAGCTCGTATTGAATATGCTCTCCACTGGAACAATGATTCGAACCGGAAAGACGTACGGCAACATGGTATGAGCAGTCCACCGGGTTTATAGCTCTTATTCTCAAACTAACTTGCTCATAGATGGTTGATCTGCAAGCATCCAATTTAAAGCTGAAGCAAAGGTCAAAAAATATACTGAAAAGGCTCAGCTCGAAGTGTGCCATCATGACAGATTCCGATCTGGATGCATTGCTCTTCAAGTGTGATCGCAGCGTCAAGCTTGCTATCCTAGTTGCTGAGACAGGTAAAACAGTCGAAGAATGTAAAAGTGATCTGGCATTGCACGGAGGAATTCTTTCAATTGCACTGCAAGGGAATATCAAACATAGAGAGCTTGTGTCGAATGAGTTCTTGAGAAAATTTGTGCTTTGCATTGATGGCGGAGGAACCAAGTGCGCTGCTGTAGTTGCTGATGCATCAGGCAAAATAAGCCATGGATATGCCGGGTCTTGCAATCTGTAAGGAATTCTTCCTTGCCCGCGCTGCTTGCTTAATTTACTGACATGTAACAGCACCGACGATATTGCTAATATCGACCGAGTGGTACGCACGTTGACCACAGCCACCAAAAATGCTTTGAAGAAGCTTCTTCCCGAGCAAGAAATTGAACTGGCCGAGTCTGATTGGGGCTTTTATCTGCGAAGCGTCTTTCATTCAGTCCGAATTGGCTTGGCTGGTCTGGATCGTGCTGGCCTGCATAGTTCACTGGCTCCGAAACTAAGCAACATCTTTGACTTGGATAGTGACAGCCGTGCTTTCAAACTGACCAACGATGTTGATCTCATTCCTGCTGTCATTCCAAGAGATTCCAGTCAGCCGCCCGTGATCGTTCTGATTGCAGGCACAGGCAGCGTAGCCATGCGATACACTTGGAGTGAGGATCAAGGGTATGTCCGGGTGGCTCGATCTGGTGGCTGGGGACATATCTTAGGCGATGAAGGCGGAGGTTATTCAATCGGACTTGAGGCTATCAGACATACTCTAAGCATTTTGGAAGAGCGAGCTCTTGGTCTGAACTCTCACAATATGCATGAACTTGAACTAGCCGTCATCGAGAAGCTAGGTGGATCTACTGGGGAAAATGGAAATGCAGATATCTTGACGGAGCTTCTCTCCGGACAGGAAGCCCAAAGCATCAAGACACGAATTGCAGGTATGGCAGAGACTGTGCTGAGTCTTGCACCAACCAACGATACTGCCAGGGCCATTGTGGACGACCAGATCACTCGTCTTGTGACGAAAACTCTTGGCCGTCTTGTAAATCACCAATACGATAGCTTCTCGCCCGTTGAAGAATCAGAATTGGTCTTAACAGGCGGTCTCTCGAAGAATGAACTGTATCAAGCCTCGTTAAGACGGGAGTTAGATCATCGGGGATTGCGATTCCAAGCAATTCGTTTTGTGGAAGACGTGGCCGAAGCTACTGCGAGATGTCTTGCATTACAATAGATGACATAGAAAATAAAATTCAATTCGTATTGATAATCATATATCTTATCTTGCGTCGGAAAACAAACAAGTCCAGGTCATCCATGTCAGAGTATGGCAATCTGCTCCATCTCATACTCTCCTCCATCTTCAATTCCCATTCTCTTCTCTTTCTCATACCTTCACAGCATCTTTCTTGGGGACGGCCTCAATAATCGACTCCATACCCGAGGACTGGCTCCAAATCCCTGCAATCTCTAGTCCAACACTATCCAGCAGCTCTCTCCATTGACGCTCCGATCTCTCAACACCCGCACCAATGCTCATCATTTGGATATCCAATGCAGCCTGCATGAGTGGGGCTTCTGTGTCTGACAACACAAAATCCACTATCAAGATGCGAGAATAATCTGGGGCCATCGCGGAGATTGTATTCTGCAGGATTTGCTGGCAAATATGGTCGGGCCAATCGTGGAAGATGGATCGAAAATAGTAAGCCCGCGCGCCACGCACTGGTTGAGGATCCAAGAACGAGTATCCCATGACTTCCACGCCGGATTCCTGGCCAGACACACCTTCAACTACCTTGGGCAAATCCTGGAGGATCAATTTGCCTGGCAAATGAGGATATTCCTGTCGGAAGCGGCTGAGATCGTGGCCCTGGTTACCACCCACATCAACCAAGAAAACTGTATCTTCATATGGCACTGCGTGACCGAGCAAACGGCCCACTGGATAGGTATCAAACCACATGGGTCGACCTTGGCGGCGGCTGGCCATATATGAGTTGAATAGAGCCTGCTGGTCTTTATTACTCGCCAACCATTCGAATTGGCTTTGACCTACAGCCCATTGCATAGGTGATCGACTATACTCCTGGGGGTTGGCATACTCGTGAGCTTGTAGATACTCTGGCAACTTGCTTAGGGTTGGCACGGTGAGGTCATATCTAAAAGGAGTGTCAGTTTTACTCATGGCCAGGTTTTGAGGAGAACTGGAATTTACATACATGCATGGCACACCATCTCTCCCAATAGGTTGTATCAGTGCCACCGTCTTATCATTAGCCTGATAAACCTCCGGGGCCGGAATTGAACATAGTCCTAAGGACGTGATTACACGCATCAGACGAACTAAATTGGCCAATTAGCAGTGCTTTGCCAAAGGTGCCGCGTGGCGCGGTCTGCCCGACTTAGGAGGCTAGGATCAGTGGAGACTCTTACCAACTAGATCCTTCTTTGCATGGGTATACTCTGCTAGCTGATCGGCAGAGATTCCCGTGTGACGATATTGCTTCTGCATCAACAACGGGAAGATCCCCATACCAACAACAGTTCGTAAAGCAGCATTCTGCGGAGGCTTTGGGTCGGTCAGATTACTGATTTACCATGGAGAGGGTGGTTTTTTTTTTATGAGATTTTCTTTATCATACCTGATAAATAAGACGTAGAATAGTTTCCGTTGGAGTCTCTACGGTCAGTCTCAACTGGTCGATCATCCGCAAGAGTTCCAGGTGGGTCTGGGGTGATGGGCTCGAGAGTTCTTGTACGGCCAAATGTCTGAGATGATTGATCATCGAGTATAAAGGTGTAGTGACAGTCATTATAGCGAGGGGCAAAGTGTTGCGGAATGAAAAGATATGATACAGGCTTGTAGTACAAAACCAACGCCTTTATAACGCGGACAAGGATGAAGACATTCTACTCCTGCCGGTTCAACGTGTCCAATTTATATCATTTTCGTCTCCTCTTGATTGCCAGATACGTCGATCAAGTAGTTGCATCGGATGCGGCGCTATTCTCGGAGGGTTATTGCTCAACTACGATATGTCGTTCCATTCTCATACCCGCTCCAACCGAGGACGTGACGAGAGATACCAAACGCTGCCGTCAACCACCCGAAAGCAGCCTTAATGCCTTGCATCGACGAGTCTCCAGAATGATCCCGGTAGATTCCTGGATATACTTTCCAATCTCCCACCGGTATTTTTTCTGCCGCGTCAGTGGAGTACGAGTTGCACGCAGCGATATCTTCCATTGGGCTGATTGAATTCTGGACCATCCCAGACGGTCGTTTTGAACGGTATCGGCCCACTTATTTGACGCATTTGCTCACCCCTGGACCTTTGAGGTTCCGATCGACACGGAAACAGACACATTGGCATCAGTTGTTCGTATTAGATTGTGGTTTAAAATGAACAGCCGCGGGCGTTTGATGATCATTTGTGCTTGGTTATACTATTTTATCATCCCACGAAGACGCGTCACCACCAAGTCTGGGAAGCTTCCTACATATTATTACGGGGATTTATAGATCTGAACCGAAACTATTGCTATTACTACTACCACGGGCAGTAGCAATACGATAAATCTTCAACTTGTCCGTGAACATGAATTCTCTTCCCACACCACCAGCGGAATCTACTGGTCGTTGGAAACCCGCCATCGCAACTGTTAGCCTTGGAGCCGCAAGCCTACACTCAATAACAGCCAAAATCAACGCGGCAGCGAACAACGGTCAACAGGGTCTTGAGCTTTTCCATGATGATCTCGCACAGCTAGCCAAGACGCTACGTTCCCAGGAGCACGAACCGACGGGCCGATCCGATCGAGACTTCGAGATCGACGCTGCGCATGCGATACGCGATTTATGCGCCGAGCGGGGCTTACAGGTTCTAGCGCTTCAGCCGTTTCGGCATTTTGAAGGCCTGATTGATCCTGTGCAGCATGCCCAGCGTATCGATGAGCTCAAACACTGGGTGCAGTTGGCGAAGGTACTTGGGGAGAATCTCTTCATTCTCATTCCATCCTCCTTCCTCGATGCCTCAGAGATTACTGGTGACCGGGACCGGCTAGTGGCTGACCTGGTCGAGGCTGCTAATGTGGCATTCCCAATCCGTATCGCTTATGAGGCATTGGCCTGGGGCACTTATGTCAATACGTGGGAAGATTCCTGGGAAATCGTCAAGCGGGCCAATCGACCAAATCTGGGCATCTGCCTAGATACATTTAACATCGCGGCAAGAGTATGGGCCGATCCAACTAGTCCATCTGGACGAAGACCGGACATTGCAGACAAGGAATTACATCTCTCAATGGAACGACTTCTCCGAGAGATAGATCCAAGCCGGGTAATGATGGTACAGTTGGCTGATGGCGAGAAGGTCGACCCACAATCTTCCTTGCTTAGAACACCAGGACTTCCCACGCTGCTATCCTGGTCGCGGAATGCTCGCCTGTTCCCGTGTGAAGAGGAAAGGGGAGGATACTTGCCAATTGGACTTGTAACAGAGGCTTGTTTGGACGGATTGGGCTACACGGGATGGGTGAGCATGGAAGTTTTCTCAAGAACTACCACGGTGAATGATCCCTCCGTGCCAGAGAAGCATGCCGCAAGAGCAGGACAATCATGGCGGAGGATGCTGGAACGCTTGACGGTAGCGGAAGAGAATAAGGTAGATTCGTTCTAGAGTTAGGGCTAGATTCCACAGGCCTACTTGTGGGTATTGGCTGTCGATTATTGGTTAGTTGAAATTCTTGTCTTTTCAGGCATATCTTATAGTAAAGAAAAGGTTCTTAAGCTATTCGTTGTCAATCCCTTGTATCGGATAATAGCTTTATTAATTTATATAGATGTATGTAGAACCATAACGACTTCCCCGATGGTCAATATACAAGGATTGAGGATATCTCTGTCTCATAGTACCCGACGCCGTTGGAGCTCTTCTTGACCCAGCAAAGTATCTACAGTAACATACCATGGATACGGATCCGTGTCCCAGGCCACGGTACGATTAGTTTGTCTTGAATTTTTGGAATGTACAGAATCCCGACTACCGGGAACTCAGCAAGCCTTCTGGAAAAGTGACTTATCAAGCCCAGAGGTACCAATTTCCTCAACCGTTTGAATCCACTCGTCGGCCTGCCGGATATCCTGCGTTCTTCCGCGAAGAATGTCACTAGATCGCGACGGGCCGCGCTTTGGACCAATTAACAGCAGCCAATATTGGAATGTATGGTCCCGATCGAACGGTCGACATTCCTCATCGCAAGTAAATGGGGCGATCTACGATATTGCTCAAGCGGGATCCACCCAACGGGATTCTGCAGGACCGTTCTCAGCGGCCATTCAAGTTATTGCAAGGGAGCAGACGGCATGTCAATTCCTCGGATATTGTTCCCCGTACGCTGTTTGAGATATGAGGGTTGCGGATATGGAACTTTGCAGAAGCAGTCAATGGGGCCGTATTGATGAATGCTTGGAGGTCAAGAATGATGCACTTCGACTTCCGGGTTCGAGAATATAAGTCCTATCAGATTTGTGCCCAGGCTGTGAATGGGGCATTATTCTTCACTGAAACTTTTAAGCGTGCAAAGATAGGCCCGAAGATTTTATTGCTATTTTTAAAGGCGTCTATCGTCATCTACATTCCATGAATTTGTTATACCATCTCACATGTAATCTCTGAGACCGGGACCACATTTTCAAGATCCCCATTTCATGCTTAGGATGGCATCCCAAATTAGTAACATTTGTACTGGTGGACTTGAATGGGCAGCGACTCTCATCGGGTCCCACGGTATTAACATGATTGTACCACTTTTTCAAGCGAGTTGATCTCTCGGGATGTAACAACCTAAACACTTCTATAAACACATCAGCTATATCATCCAAGATTGACGGGAACAGCCCAAATGTTTACATGACCGTGGCCCTGACCCACCTGTTCGATTACCGGGCATTGTTTGCAGGTACGGTCGGTCTAGTACTAATAGTAAGATGAAATAATAGGATTCGAAATAATCTACAACTATGATGTAAATTTCCAAAGACCTAATGTTGTGGGTTATCCAGGTTGCCACGTCTGTTCAATCACGGCTGACGCCACTCTGTTTGCAGGAGCGGGATCAATGTTGTTGTTGGACAACGGGATTTTATGATAGACTGAAACATTGATGACGGGAACACATGCGGTGTAACATTGCCAGTGGGTGTGATCACAATCGACCCTGTACTCAGATACATAGAAGTTGAAATTTTACCCCGGGGCCACGCTGCATTGTCGGAACAACGGCCTTTAGAGGTGGAGAGCATGCACCGAATTACTGTCAAGAATATTGGTGGTGTAAAGTTTAGCAGGTTGAGTGAGCCTGTAAGAGTAGATCAAAATGACAATTTAGACGAAAATATCTTACTGGGTGTTTGCGCATTGGTTCCTTCGCAACGCTACACGGCCGCCATCAAGTTTTTCCCGATAGATGGCTTGTACTAGTGAAAATCAAGGAGCTATATGAAGTAACATTAAAATCGGAATATTTGATGAGCCAAAAACAGAACCTCAGCTAATAACATCAGATTTTATGCAAAATTTTGGCGGAAACTCTTTCTGGAAACGGAATAATGGCTTCCTCCCGCTCATCCCGAACGCAGTAAACGATGCTAGGAGATGTACAACGCGAGAGGCGAGCTGAAATAGCGCTTCGGCACCGATATCTAGACGCTAAATACCACTGAATCCTTCGGTAAATATCTTTGCTTCAAATTATTTTCCTGTTGCGAAATACTCCACCTGGAATCATGGGCATCCAACGGGGGGATCAGACGACCCCAGCAACATCTTCGGGTCCTTCTGATGTTCTCATACAGAGATATGGGCAGCTTGATGTCCTTGACGATTTAATTCGGCTTCGAGCAAGAGATTTCATCCAAAATCCGATTCTTGCATATCCTACTTCGGAGAATGATGCTGCTTCTTATACATACTACAATGGACAAGATCTGGACGAGATGATCGATCAAGTTGCTTCGCTGTTGATCAGCAATGGATTCCAGCCGGTATGTTTTCCGAAATTTGCACTCTATACAGCGTTAACAGGGTTCTTGGAAGAAAAACAATACCCCGAACGATGACCACATAGTTGCTCTTCTCACCCTCTCCGACCTCAATATGGTGATCACATTTTTCGCTCTCAGTCGATTAGGGTATACTGTCATGATGCTTTCACCACGACTGTCTGGGGAAGCATGTGTCTCTTTGATGAACGAGGCCAATTGCGAGACTATCATATATGGGAGTACAGGATACATTCGCTCGACAATGGGGCACATTTTACAACGGAAGCTGGTGAGCTGTCTCCCAATGCCAATTGCAGCTTGTGCAAGTGGTAACACTGAGGCCTCGCTACTTGTGTTAAATCGCACCCGTAATCCTGAAATACGGAAAAGCAAGATCGCTCTAATTCTTCATTCATCTGGATCTACGGGGACTCCAAAACCTCTTTATCTCACTCACCGTGCGTTGATGACACATCCTCTTCGAGGGCCAGGGTTGACTTCTTTTAATCCACTTCCGTGGTATCACTTGCATGGTTTATCGACGGCGTTGCAGGCTATGTGGATGAGGAAGACTGCATATATGTGGAATGCATCACTTCCTTTAACGGCCCAATCCGTGGTTTCAGTGCTGAAAGCCGTGCAACCTGAATCGGTAGCAGCAGTTCCATACATGCTTCAGCTTTTGGTCGATAGTCCTTGTGGAATAGACTGTCTTCGGAAATGTCAGCTTGTCACATACGGTGGTGCGCCTTGCCCCGATGAGCTTGGAGACCGCCTCGTAAGATCTGGAGTCAAGCTCAGTGGCTCTTTCGGATTGTAAGTTATTATCATTTCCCTGGGATTGTAACCATCTAACGACGAATTTAGAACGGAGGCAGGGTTGGTGGCAGAGTCGACTTCCCGGCCCGAGGGAGATCCGTACTGGAACTATCTGAAGTTTTTCGACAATATCCGGCCATATATATGGATGAAGCCTATTGGCAACTTTCTTTATGAATGCGTCTACCTAGCAGGTCATCCAGCATTGACAACGTCGAATTCAAATGAGCCACCCGGATCGTTCCACTCCAAGGACATCTTCGAGCCGCATCCCACGATCCCGAACCGATGGAAATACGCATCAAGGCTTGATGACAGAGTCACACTCTTGAACGGTGAAAAGGTCCTCCCGCTGCCTATTGAAGGATTGATCAAGCAGAATAGTTTAGTTCATGACGCTGTCGTTGTTGGTATCGGAAAGGCAACTCCTGGTTTGGTTTTACTTCGTTCCCAAGAGGCTGAGAATCTCGAAATTTCCAATGAGGAATACCTACAGAAAGTGTGGCCCACCATAGAAGATGCCAATTCTCGAGCTGAGCGATTCTCTCAAATATCTATGGACATGGTTGCTGTCCTTCCATTTACAGCCGAGTTTCCGCGAACAGACAAAGGCTCCATGATTCGACCTCAGGTTTATTTGCAATATGTCGATCTTATTGAGAATATGTATCTTCAGGCAGAGAAGGCGAGTGGACGCCTGCAGTTGATTGAGGTCGAGACAGAGTCATTTTTGATGAGATTTTGTCGTGATCAGCTGCAAATCCCTCTTTCTAATGTTGACGCGAATTTCTTTGAAGAGGGAATTGATAGTCTGAAAGCTATTCAACTTCGCCGGCTCATACTTCAAAATTTCTACTTCCAAAAGGAGGGTATCGGCCTTAATATGGTGTATGAAGCTGGGAATATTAAATGCCTCGCAAGAACTATATGTGCTCTTCAACAAGGAAAAGCCATGGAAACCTCAGAGGATGGCGAAACGACCATGCTGAGCTTAATCCGCAGATATTCAAATTTTGAGAGACATACCCCCTTCTCAGTTCCGAAAGCGAGCTCCAGATGCGTCATTCTTACTGGTGCTACAGGGTCTATCGGTGCCCACATCCTCTATGAGCTTTTGAAAGACGACTCGATTGCAACTGTCTTCTGTCTAACTCGGCAGAAATCCCCACGGGAAACTGTCCTCCAAAGTCTCATCGACAAAGATCTTCATCTTTCAGTTGAGCAAGTCTCACGAGTCACAGCACTTTCATGTACTCTGGACCAGCCCAGGTTGGGCCTAGATCAAGATATATTCAACCAGTTGCAAAACTCAACGACTCACATCATCCATGCTGCATGGCCAGTCAACTTTCATCTTCCACTCTCCGGTTTCGAACCACATATACGCGGGCTACACAATCTTATTCAACTTTCACTATCTGTTCGACAGAGTCATCCGGCAGTTCTGCTGTTCTGCTCTTCCATCTCAACAATCTTACGGTCTCCCATCAAAGACATTCCGGAGTCCACAGCTAAGCTTTGCGATGCATATATGGGATATGGCCAATCTAAACTGGTTGGCGAGCAAATCGTCAATAATGCACACCAGACAGGGGCACATGCATATTCTCTTCGTATAGGACAGGTATCGGGTCATTCGAAGAAGGGCCTGTGGAATGATTCTGAGGCCCTGCCTTTGCTTATACGGTCCGTTTTGACGTTGAAGTCATTGCCGGACCTCGATCAAAGCTGCAATTGGCTTCCTGTGGATACTTTAGCATCTTCAATTGTTGAGATAGCACAAGCATGTGTTCGTTCAGGTGCTGCGGAAAGAGAAGAGATATGCAACACCTCTGGGGAGATATCGAAAGATTTAGAGCATGAGAATGATTCGGTGTATAATATTTGCAATCCTCATGATTTCTCGTGGTCCTCAATGCTGTCCACTTTGAGGAAAAATGGCTTCCAGTTTGAGACTGTCTCTTTCAAGAAATGGTTGCGGTTGCTGCGTGAGAGCGAGAAACGTGGCGAAGAACACATCAATCCTGCGGTCAAATTGATCGACCACTATGAGGCAATGTATGGAGATAATTCGCAGTTGGGCCCCAAGAGCTTCAGAACGGAGAAGGCTGAACGAGACAGTCTTACATTAAGGAATGGGCGCGTTAGAATTATTGACGATGGGATACTAAATTGTTATGTGCGGGACTGGTTGAATCGGTGGTTGAAGGCGTAATATCAGTTGGAGATCCGAGAAAGGCATTCAAGGGAGATAAGTAAATGCATTGAACATAGATTCGGACATTGAGGATTTTTCTATTTATTAATTCATTGATTGACAGAAGAACGAGTTTTAGCTAGGATTGTGTGACTATCATGATCTATGGACTAGAACAAAGGGCCTATATTACATGTGACGAATTCAAACAAGGACCACCACAAAATGGAATCGCAGGAACGCTGATAGAATAAAGGAAAATCAGTACAATTTAGACTGCCATGGCAAACCCGAGAGCAACGGCAAAGACCGAGAATCTGGCCGACAGCTTGTCTGCTCCACTGGTGAAGAGTGCAAAGTTGCCGGAGCTGCTTGGAGTGCCTTGATAGGTGCTACCAGTGGGAGCAGAAGGACCACTGGCAGTAGGAATCAAAGCCTTCGAGGTTTGCGGGTTGTTGGCAATGGCGCTCGCAGAAGCAGGATTGACACCGGGAGCGGGGATGATAGTGGGCAGAGGACGTTGCGTCGAGGAAGATCCCTTCTCGTCAGAGGCGTTGGAAAGGGCATCGGCCCCAACGGGAGTCGTTGGAACTGAAGACTGAGCGGACTGAGTAGTATCGGCATTGGCGTTCTGTTGGTGTGTTTCACCAGCGTTCGTAGATTGTTGAGCAGCTGGAACTTGATTGGTGGCTTGGGTAGGAGCCGACTCAGCGACTGCTGGAGATGATTGTGCAGTTTCTGCAAGAGCGGGAGTCTCTTCAACAACTGTTGTTTCAGCGACTAGGGAAGAGGTGGTTGTAGAGACAGATTCAGCGACGGCAGTATCGTGATTGGCAGGAACAGCAGCAGAGGAACTCTCGGCATCCGGGCACAGAGTAGTGGTAGCAGTAACGAATTCAGTGACGTATCGGGTGGTCTTCGCGGAAGTCTCCTTAGTGGCAGACTTTACAACAGCTTCAGTGGGAGTGCTCTTGGTGGTTGGAGCGGCAGCAGCAGTTGTAGAAGGGGTCAGTTCGCCAATGATACCCACAGCGTCCGAGGTAGCAGGAGAGGCAGCAGTGTGGGTTTCTTCTGCCGAAGAGTTCTCGATAGGAGCAGCGGAAGACTGGGCCTTGGCTTCAGTTGTGGCAGCTTGAGTAGTAATAGGAGCAGCCTGGGTAGCAGAGGCTTTAGTTGTGGTGTCTTGAGCAACAGAGACATGTGTAGCAGTGCCATGGTTGGCGGCAGTGTGGGCGGTTGTGGTCTCTGAGATTCCCTTAACACCAGTCTGATAGACCTTGACGGAGTTGATCTCCCAGTAGCTTTCCTGAAAAGCGCCAGGGTTCGAGGCAACATAATTGTGGCAGCTTTGGAAAGAATCAGAGCCAGTCATGGGGCAACCGGATTCACCGAAGACACCACCAGCCCAATCACCACAGAAGGTCACATCGAAAGTGAAAGATTGAGGTTTGAAGCTTTCGGCAACATCACAGGCATCCTGCACGAGAGCCATCGGGGTACCGAATTTGCTGACATCGGGCTTGCCATTAGTGATGGACTCAGGGATCTTCGAGCGAGGGAAGTGCCAGATCTTGAGATATTCCTCGGTCCATTCCATAGCATAGACACCACCACCTTGTTTGTTGAACGGAGTGCCATAGCTACCTTCTTGGCCCTCGATAACACATCCGACAGTACCTAGATCCTCGCCACAGCCAGTAGCGTTGACACTCCCAGACATACCAGTCTCAGTAATACTGCAGGTGCCAGCAGTGTGCATGACGATCTTATTATAGTCATTCAAATTGACACCCTCAATAATATCGATTTCGCCGTCATTGGGCCAGTTCTTGCCGACAGACCAGAAGGCAGGCCATGAGCCACAAGCGCTGCCAGGCATATGAGCAATATCGGCGATGACAAGGGAATGATCGTAGTACTTCTTGCTGCCGATGCGCACAGAGTCACGACCTTTATCGCTTGTGGAGATTTTCTTTTCATGATCGACACCAAGATAAACACTGCCAGAGTCCAGGACCTTCACCAGTCCCGAGCTCTCAGCGGTACTCTTATCGACATAGTTGACGAAACCATTGGTAGGGTCATCCCCGACATGAAAGTTGAAGAAATCCAGAAAGTTCTCACCTTCCCAGTTCTCGACCAGCGAATAACTTGGACCGGCTGTAACAGAAGAGGCCAGGCCCAGAAGGAAAAGCGAACCAGCGCTGAGCGAAAGTGACGAGGAAACCATATTTCCTCACAATGAAGAATCAAACAGGTAGAAAAGCTTGGCTAGCAATTCACTGATGGAAAGGAGAAAAGCAGCGCGAGGAAGAAACGAAGGGATCAGAAGGAAATAAAGAAATAATAAAAAGAGAGGCTCGACAATGCCGGATCGTCAACAAAAAGGAGCAAAAGAATGTACGCGTGGAGAGAAAAAAAAAAAAAAAAAAGCGGAGGCCGCCAGCTTGGGCCATCTCTTGCCTTTCCTCCATCCCTTTTCTCACTCCAAAAAAAACCCTACGGCTAAAGGGACTTCTACTGCTTGGCCTTTTCACTCCACTCATGTCATTCTCTCCACCAGTGACAAGCCTCCAGTGCCTGATCATTGTAACATATCGAAGCCCCTGGGCCATGGCAAAGAAATGGACGGGACTGCACCAGACCAAAAGCTCTATAGTCTCTGTAGTCTAGCCCTAAGTCGTCACTCCACCCGGCGTGGACAATCACTCATTCTTCATGAAAGTGGAGATCTCGCAAGGGCGCGAGTGGTCATCGTCCGGCGCCTAAAGTGCTGGTAGTGTCAACATGAAACATGATTGCTCAAGCTCCAAACCACCGGTGAAACAGGAGAACACCACTAAAAAAGCCATCGGACGAGCTCCAAAAGGGGTGTGAAGAGATTCAACTGGCCACGGAATAATCTCCTCGTCTCTTTGAATGGCACTTGGGGAGCCAAAAGTTCTGTTTCAGTGCTGGATGATCGAATGAATCATCTCACATTCCAATGATGTTGCTGTGGCGCGCCCATGTCGATCCGGAGACTACACCCGCGAAGATGGTGGGGCTCTCCATTTTGAACGGTCTTAGAATAGTCCCTGCATGAGAAGAGAAGAATAGTATGTGACTTGGAAGGACTAAATCTCAGGGTTGTGATGAAGTGAGGAATTTTGATGGTGAGACGTTGGTGGGAAATAAAGGTTGAAATGCATCGGTGATGCTAAGACAAGTTGATATTGACTGTACAAAGAAGTGTATATAGTTTGACTAGATCGGGTTACAAGTAAACACTTAGAATATCATTAAATCAAACAACTTTATATTAGTAGTCGATCGATAATTACATGTTACGCGAACTTAGGGAGTGCAATGGTGAAACAATAGTGTAATACTGCATACTGCATACTGCATACAATGTATAGAAGTGAATGCATTCTTGCTTTATCACTTATTATAATTATGATTATGACTCACAATAGTATGACTTGTACAAAGTGTGATGATCAAGTTTGTATGGACAGTTTACATACAGTAGAACATACTTCTGCTGCACTACTGCGTCCGTTCGAGATAGTGTTCAAACTAATGGATCTCATTGATTTCTAACATACTACAGATAGCTATTTCATCGGGCATTTGTTCATTCTCTATGAATCATCAAAGAAGTTTATAAATTAACTGGCAATGGTCGCGTCTTTCGCAACCGATCGCTCTTGTCGCCTTTATCCTGCGCTGCAAACAAAGCCATCAGCGACTCTTCGCAAAGTATCCCCCAACTCCACACATACCAAGTGGTTCATCGTAATACCGATATTCTGCACTCAAAGGATCCTCCATTTCCAGTTCAGCCACGGGTAGAGGAGCGATCTCGTAGGGCCCTGGATTGGTCCCCGCAGGATGCAGGTTTTGGAATATTCGGCCGTAAATCGAACCAGAGCCATTGACAGTTTCGAACAGACTGCTCTCTTTAAAAGGATTCGGCATGGTGAATGGCGAACCGATACTAGCAGAAGCGGACCCGGACAAGAGCCAGATACAAAATTGTGGACAGACCCAAGGTAGGAGATGAGATCAACCGAAATCCGTTTCGTTGAAGCCGATGCCGACTGTCGCGCGACGAAGAATCACTTTTCAAGCGGTGATGCGATGATGACCATAGCGAGGGGGTCGGGACCCCTGTCCGGCTCTTATATACCATCTATTGCACTCATATTGGCCACTACAGCCACTCAACACATGTCTGACATCAGTTGAAGCTCATTGAATCCAGTCCATAGAGAAGGTGGCATGAAGAGGCAACAGCCCATTCCTGAAGAATTCACAATTTGGTAGTCATCTCCATCTACGGAGGAGCGAAATTCAGCTGCGAATCGTTGGATTGAATTGTGATAAACTTGCGGGAGATCGATCATCTTGGCCAGTGCCAGTGGTTCCTCTTTCATTCTCACGGCTTTCAGATCCCAGTTCCATATAGTCAGCGTCTTCAAAATACTATTCATAGGTATGGATGAGAGAATATTTCATGGCTCGGGATTGGGCTTCCATAATTTGCCAGCACGACGTTGCCATGACGCAGCGCTGGCCCAGACAAGAATTGGAAATGCCAGGCCATATTGGAGCTAGATGACTTGTCTAGCATTGGTTCAAGTTGCAATGCCTTATTCGTAGATTTTGCTTGCTCCACGCTGAATTTTGCAATCAAGTCATTTGCAGATTATCATGTCGAGATCCCCTGCTAACGAAGAGGTGGATGTCACCGCTGAAGAACGAGTCAGCGCAATGCGTCAATATCAAGCGTGAGAACACCAATCTATCTCTCTCATTCCGAGACTTTCTAACGCCATCTTTGTAGGACGCTAAAAAGTCCCGATGCTTCCAATGTCACTAAAGAGGAAGCTCGTGACCTTCTCAGCACCGAGTTAGGTTGGGATGAACCTCAACGTGAAGTATATGCACCGGCTGAGCATCAGAATCCAGCCAGTATGAAAGCTAGCAGTCGGGCGTTTAATCCACATTCGAAAAAGGACAAACGGGCAGCGGAACTTTGACTGTACATAAGACCCCGAGTTAATGGCGGATGATCTGAGATATCACCTGTTGCTGTCATCTGGTCTGACCCAATCAGGAGCAAATCCGGACTGTCTCTTATTCGAACTGTATGCATTTGTGGATTTGTCAATCTTATATTTCGGAATTTCCCTATGAAACTCCTTTTTTCCACCATAAGACAGTATTTATGTACGCCCGAAGAGGAAATAGACATAAAAAATAAGATAAAAAAGAAACTACTCCTCCGGCTCAGGACCCGAATACAGATCTGGATCAGGCCACCGGCAGAAAAGATCTTTGAGACGATCCAGTGGGGCTGTGATGAGGGCAGCCGCTGTCTCGTAGGGGGGACGATCTGGCAGCGAAGGATGTGCACGAGTTGGGGCAAACCATTTCGTACGGGAAAAAGAACGAGCCAAGCGGTCACTCTCCTCTGCTGTGATGGCCGATTCCAATTTGACCAAATCAAGAGTCTCTTCGGTGTGAATGTGGGCTGCCAAATCATCCATCAAGTCGGTGATGGTGGGGACGAAGCGTGGGTCGGAGCAATGAAGATCTTGGAAGATTTCAAGCTTCTCTTTGATCTGCAAGGAATATTTTTCAGCTCGAGGCTGACCCTAATTGAAGACAAAGCTTTGTACGGAATTGGTATAACTCACCTGCTGATGGGGGTGGGGATGAAGATCCTGCTGCTCTTCGTCTACTACTGGATCATCACGAATATTCTTTTCCATCGCAGGGAATAATACAACCTCCTCTCCCACCAGATGACGGGCCAGTTGCCAAGTAAATTGGTTCTGATGGCGGGTCTGTTCATCCTCGTCAGCGGCATCAATAATGCGGTGGTAACACTGGGCCAGATCCCGATGATCGGCAGAGATGGTATGAGTGATGCGATTCATTTGGGATACAATCGAAGAAACATCTGGGTGCAGTTCAAGCGGTGATCATTTTGAAAAATGAGAAAGAACAACACGCTTTATTAGATACATGCTGCAAAGGAATACATCTCTGGAATGCGGGAGTTGATCCCACCAAAGAGAAACGAGTAAATGAACTTCACTCTGACTCCAACCAGTTGGAGAGCTTCAAAATGGGGGCACATTGACTCTCTCACACACACCCTTCTCTCTCGGGGCCAAGTCATCAGACTCCACTCGGGACAGTCAACAGACATGCGCCTAGTCTTGGGCTTCTTTGGGTTTGTCTTTGTCTTCCTCTTCTTCTCTTTTCCTTTGTCACCTCCCAAAGTCGGCAGATATCGCAGATATAGCAGACAGAGACAGGGACAGCTGCCAGTATGAATGTGGCCTCTCGGTAAGACTTCTCATCGTGGGCAGTGTATATACTGAATCTATTCAGGATGTAATGTATATATACTTGTGCTGCTCTAGATTTCATGGACTTCTACTACTTTTCTCCCTCCCCTTGTTCTGGCTATTGACGGATGATGAACAGAGTCCAACCCCACGGGAACCAACCCAAGACTGTCCAGCCCGAGTCAAAACCCACCAGCCAAAATGTCTTGTCGCGGGGGATCTGTGAACGTCTTTCTGACTGGCTATGGCCAACTCAGTGGGGCCATCCTTGCGAGACGCCGACTCCTTCATGTTCAACCCGCCAGCCCTACGCAGACTGTAAAGCCTGTCGAGAATGGCACGTTGACTGTGATCATGCCCGGCCTCAATGCTCTCACTGCACTCAGGAACAACTCTTATGTTTCTATGTTGACCCGACGGCAAACCCCAAGATGAGAAAACGAAAGCCCAAGCCAAAAGTCCCCGTTCCAACGCTCAGACCTATCGTCCCTCCGACTAAAGGTTCTCCCGGTCCAGAACGGACCCTGACCCTATCAATCCATGACCAGTCACGATCCACTTGATACCCCAGTCTCATAACGACATCCGACGACGTACAAAAAGGTGAAGAATGGCCTTATAATGGTATTATTATACTGAAGATTGCTTTGGTGGTGAAAATATACTTGGGAGTAGCTCAGTCTGAAGGGAGTGCATTACAAATGGAGTTAGGAATCTACATTACTCTCATCTCTCAAATCCTCCAATAACACATCTCTCAATCGAATTGTGAAGCAGTGGGAATTCAATTCTTCTTCCTTCTCTCTCACTTCTATTCCTCCCCAGACGGGGTAAGAAATGGGGTCAATAGCGGGTCTCTTCAACTGACATCCACTTTCGGCGCCAAGGACCAACAATGGCGATAGGAAGATCTTGATCTCTCCACCTCCATACGGTACTACCCCGACCGACAAGCAATTACGGAAGCTCCCTGTGTTGTATATACATATGAACATACAGTAGAATATCTCGGCGAGCCGAATCGGATCAACCCCGACAGCATCGCCATCGGAGGACACTCGTCCGTGGAGCACTGTGGCCCGGGGAAGGTCCACCATCTCCTACATAGCAAGGCCATACCCCAGGAAATTGAGAGCTACATCTAGCATTTGCCAAAGTAATAGATTGACACCTTCTATTGGTTCACTATGATCCGTTGAAAATATTGTTGTGTGCTGCCAGGAGGCATCCTTAAAAAGAATATCGTATATGATATTGGCGGATATCTAGGATAATACGCTATACTTCTTCACCACACCCATTCAATGTACGTCAAATTGTGCATATGCTCCATTTCTCCCAGACAAAGGATCATGAAAGATATACTCACATCCAAAAGATGGACGCTGAGTATCGCCGCTTGGCGGATATCATCCTCCACCAAGCCCGAGTCCACCACAACCCACGCTACATTGTAGCTATCGCCGGCGTTCCTGGTTCAGGAAAAACAACGACTGCCTCAGCAGTAGTCAATTATTTGAACCAGAACTCGACCACCCATGCATCTTTACTCTCAATGGACGGGTTTCATCTTTCTCGTCATGAATTGGATCAACTTCCCAACGCTAAAGAAGCTCACATTCGTCGCGGAGCACCGTGGACCTTTGACGTCTCCCGATTCGTGAACTTCATGCAGACACTACGTGACTGGGCCGACAATACGCCTTTATTCCAGGATGCAAGTCGGGATTCTAGTCATATCCTGACCGCACCGACATTCGACCACAATGCCAAAGATCCCGTTCAAGACGGTATCTCCATCACGCCAGATTCTTCAATCATTATCGTCGAAGGGAACTACCTCCTCCTTGACGAGCCTGGGTGGCGAGATCTCTCTCGACTCTGCGATTACCGCGTCTTCGTCGACACAGATCTTAGTGAAGCGCGGGATCGGACAGCAAAGAGGCATGTAAAAGCAGGTATTGAGAAGACTCTAGAGGATGGGTATCGCCGAGTGGATAGTAATGATTACTTGAATGGGGTGTCTATTCAAGAAAAGCTGATTATTCCGGATTTAATTATAAAAAGCGTTCCTGTGAATGGACAAGCATAAAATGAAAGGGCCACACTCCATGCGCCCTGCATGACATCTTTGATATGACCCTGATCTGGCGTTGCAAGAGACTCGTCTACTGTTTGATCTCTTGTTTATGGAAGATACCTGTATATATCAGCGATCTATATGAGACACGATCTGATCATATTTGGCGCGTTCATGAACATACCAGGGATTTCTGGCATCCAACTTGCGCGCGCCTTGCAGAAGAACTCTCCCTTCGGTGGCAACGCCTCGGGGGTGTCCAAAGAGCCAACCACAATATAACGAAATTTATCCTTAGCCATTTCCTAGAAAAGATAGCAATGTATCAGACAATGATCCAGTTGAGAATATTATCGGAAATTTGTACCCCATATTCTAAGATAAAACTACCACACGTATCGCAAAATTCGCGGTAGATTGTAGTGCCCGAACCATTGTCAGCCGCATGTTCTTTCGGGGAGCCTTTTGTATAGCGAAAGGCCTCTTTCGGAACCTTGGAGGTCAATCCATAATTCGTTCCAAATGCTTTCTGATAATCTTTAGATCTCTTGTTTCGGCATGGTGATGGTGGTTAGGGAGAGTTTACCTTGCAATTCCGGCAGTGGCATAGCGAAGTCCGCGCATCTTCTGGAGATGCAAGTTGGAGTCGATATTCAATCTTGCGACAAATACATGATCCCGTAAGGTCTTGCATGATTAAAAAGCTGTATTCATTAGCTCAAAGGTTGATCTGGAAGATATCTGATTTAAATAGTTGTTGAGCAGAACAGGATATTCCCATGGAATAACGTATTGTATATTCATGACGTCATATCAAGTAGCAGTCGAGGTTTTGCTTCAAAAATATTTTGGAATATCGAATTGCTACTCTTTGAATGACTAGGACAATCACTGTTGTTCGAATCTTCGATATTAAGGTGTCTTGGTTACTACTCTACTCAGTTCTTGATACACTTCAGATGTTTAGACAACTTCATGTTAGGGTTGAACACTAAGATATCGGGTTAGAAGCTGGTACTGTGCATTTCTAAATCACACGTCGAGCACAGTTGGGGTTTCCCAACAGGCTGCATAGTCAAAACAGTCATGGAAATGATCATGATGAATTCACACAAACGCCAGGGTAGAGGACAGGATCGTCAAAGACCTCCACCCAGAAGATAACATAAGAGAAAAATAGCTGTACTATATGCAAGAGGAAAGAGGTATCAAGATATTTAAGCATCGCGAACACGAGCCTGTCGCTTGGCTGTGCCGATATGAGTATTGTGCACCTTGGTAGCAAACTTCAAGCTGGTCAAAGTCTCCGACATATGCGCTTGCAACGGGCTGACCATGACAAACATGAGTGTTTTCGAGTTGCCACCAAGGGAGAATTGGAGCAAGTAAGTAAGCTGGATCGATGTGTTAGAATTTGGGAGCGAAGAAGAAAAAGAAATGTATCAGACGAATAATTTGGAAAAGAGCATACCTTGCTGTTCCTGTATGGGATATGACCACCATCTTTGCCTTGTCCAAGAGCAGCAATCACATCACCCAAGGAACTAAGGCTACGGTTGATATTCTGGGTCTCCTTGAGACGTTCGCCTGTCGCCCCGCTATGGCTCAGGCGCTCGCTACCAGCCAGATCGACTAAGTTGAGGGTACCCTCGCTGCGCTCGCCAGTGATATGATTCTCGCCAATGAGCTTGAGAATGAAGACAGAATGGGATCGCGATGACCGCTCGTTCGCCTTGGTGGCAGCCACAGAGCGGTTGGCATCCGCGTTCTTGAGAATAGACTCCACCATTTCGGGCGAGTCCAGCTGAACCGTGGTGATATCGGTGATAATTGTCTTGCCACGCTGCATATCATGACGAATCTCATGCTTCTTCTTGTCCAGCTCATCGGGGTTGCCAAGCAGATCATTCAGGTTCTCGTTGTAGACTTCCACAAAGTTGCCAGCCATTTTATAGCGCCAACCCTTCTCTTCCAGACCTTGAGCCGTTTCGTATATTTGGTGGACGGCACGTGGGATCATGCCATCCTGTGAAGACATAGTATGAGTCTTACCACTACCGGTCTGGCCGTAGCAGAAGATACAAACATTATAACCATCGAGAGCGCTCTGGACTAGTTGACTGATTTCATCGAAGACTTCGCCGTTCTTCGTGCGAGGGCCAAACACACGATCAAAGGAGAAGTTATTATTCTTGCGGGTGACTGTGCCGAGACTGCTCTTCTCTTCGGGGCCCATGATGTTGATCTCCTTGGCATCTTCATTCTCATCGGGGTACTGCATCGCCGCAATGTGGGTAGCAGGCTCACTGTTCAAAGAAGGGCGGACACGACAGAAAACACGGATGTTACCCTTCAATTCCTGGACTTGGTTGTGCAGTTTACGACGTAGCGTCTCCTCTCTGCGCAGCTTCTCCTTGACTGCCTCAGTTTCAGCCATAGCGTCCATCATGTCTTGATTGCAACGCTCAAAGGCTTGAGACTGCTCCTCTCGTCCACCCTCAAGGAACTCTATACGGGCTTTGAGGGCTCGGATGGTGGATTCCAAAGTGACACTGTTGCTGCTAGCTGTGTCTAGATTCTGACGGAGCTCGTTGGTATGTTTTCGCTCTCGGTCCAATTCGGCTTTAGTAGCCTCCAGGTGGCTGTTTACAGCATCGATTTCACGAAGTTTGCCTCTCAATTCCATTTCGGTCTGCTGAAGGGCCGAGGCGTTTTGCGAGGTCAAGTTTCCAAGCTCGCGGACGCGCGAGGCCTTTTCGTCCTCAATCTCGTTCTCATATTTTCGTCGAAGGTCTTCCATCTCGATCTGATGGCGAGCACTGAGAGCCTCTATGTCTTTCTTGCTGTCCTGACGAATAGATTCCAGCTCGACTCGCTGGCGCATTTCAAGATCGTCCATGGCAATCTCTTGCTCGCGCTGTGCAGACTTCAAGGCGTTCTCTGCAGAATTGAACTGAGACTTCAGGACCTCCATCTTCACCCGCAGATTAGTATTGGTTTCTGTAAGGGCGTCGCGGGACTTCTCCAGCTCGTCAACTAAGGCAGTGTGTTAGATCGATAATTCTAATTCTTGATCTCAATCAACTCACTCCGTGCTTTGTAAAAATCAACCGATTCTTTCAGGCCTGCGCTACTCTGACCTTGTTGGTTCATGCGCGACATGAAATGGTTAAACATATCGTCCATTTCTTTTTCTCTCGACTCCTGGTCCCACCGGGTATCTAGAGGGCTGTTAAAACTTTTGATCGTTGAATTCTTGGTAAGGAATAAAGGGATGGGTTTTCTCTTGGGGCTGTACTGAATGGGAACGAACGGAGTCCGCTGGGTTTGAGATTCTCTCGTGATGACAGCACGGCACGAATCTCCCAATCCTCTTGGAGTAAACGGAGTGTAATCCATCTGAACCTGCGAGGATAATGGGTATGACACGCCATTGGAGACATGACTATGCGCAAGGGAGATATGGGAAAGCTTGGAGCTCAATTTCATAACACAGTCGTCGAGGGACGACAGGAGTATATCATTGCTCCGCGGGTCCAATCCTTGAGGGGATCCACAAGAGACGGGGGAAATGTCATGGGATAAAGGAGAACATTGCCTACCCTTTCTTTTTCCAAGGATGCTTCCTGCTGCATCATCCATTCGAGTATCCATCGATGTGGCCGGGCGGGAGATCGAGGAACCGTGGAGCTTTCGAGTCCCAAAGGATGACGCAGGTCTTGACATTGCGGATGTCGGGCGAATGCTTCCAGCACCAACGGTAGATGAGAACCCGCCTGTGCCGGAGCGAGTTGAAGTTGAACCGGGTCGGGACATGGTGGATGAGGCGTAGGAATTGCCGCGAGTATGCGGCTTTGTTGTGCTGGTCGTATGTCGCATAGTTGATCCCGAACGCTTGATATCCGTAGGGTTCGGGGCTTTCGGTCGAGTAGCTTCACAATCATCATTAGCCATCGGCATAACTCTCCGATACACGTTTGCGCCTGGGATATGGGTAGCTCATGCATACGAGAAACACTGGTCGCCTTGTTGGCGATACTTCCGGGCGGCAAGATACCCGATCGCGAATTCGTTGTAGCGGAAGTCATTTCGCGCAAACCTGGTTGAGGTAGACGCGACCGAGTCGACGCTCGGAGGTGAGTCTGCGACGAAGTGGTTGGTTATGATGTTGATCCTGCGACGTGAGGGGTGTTGCGCATCAACATACCAGATTCTCATCATCCATTGTATTAGTAGTAGGAGTTGGCGATCGCCAGGGCACCGGGGAGTAGATGATCCGGGCAAGAAGAGACAATTCTCGACCGGCCACAATTTCTTCTCTTCACTCTCCTCTTTAGGTCAAACTGTCGTTTTTGACGAAGTAATCGACGATTGCGAAGGTGGAGAGGCTTCTCGTTCCTCCAGAGACGCCGTAAACAAACGATGAGTCAGCATATGCTAGTCCCAGTCGGGCTAGCGTGCGTGATTTCCCCAAATACCGTAATTTTCGTATCAAATACATTATATGATACAGCACGTGACTCTTTCCCTCCAAAAGTCGACGACAATCGCATTTGCTGGGCCTGTTGGATTGTGAAATGCATTTGTCTGATTCAATCATCATCTGTATGTTCATGCACATTGACTCGTCTCTAACTACACATACATACAATCATACACAACATACATACTAGTTACAACAACAACAACATCCACCTTGCCACGCCAATCGCCGCTGAGCGCAGCGCGGACTCCACTCGGCCCGCTTGAAACACCCAAAAGGCCCCAGTTCCCGCATTCCCTCAATTGCTGCTGGTGGACAGCTGGGTCTTCTCCGTTCAACCTTTGTCTTCATTTTGTGTTTTTCTTTATAGATCCTCGAACTTTTTGGGGTTGTCGATATTCACAATGTCCGGGCGTTTTGTACGTGCCTCTAAATATCGTGAGTATCTTTAATCTTTGAGTGTCCCGCACCTCCAAATGATACCGGCTGACCGTTGTTAAATCTGGCAAGGCCACGTCTACGGGCGTCCGACGAAAAAGGTACTGTTCATATCTGACCTGTCTTGAGTGTTCCATGCTAATTCTTCTTTGCGGAACTCTAGGACCAATGTTACGATAACTTGCGTATCTCGAACAATGCCTGGGATACCAACCTAGTCAAGGTGTGCAATCCCCTCGCGCCACTGGCCCCCTGACGTTTCGCCCCAATGTCGATCTAACGGTCTCTGATATACTAGGTCAATCCGAAATATTTGTCGGTCAATTGGCAAGCAAGCGGTGGTGGAGCGTTTGCTGTGATTCCTCTGAATGAGACTGGCAAGCTCCCGGAGCGCATTCCCTTGTTCCGTGGTCACACTGCCGCCGTACTCGACACCGACTGGTAAGGGATACAACGAGAAGAGCAGACAAGAAGGGCGCGCACTTACAATTACTCTTCAGGAATCCTTTCCACGACGATATCATTGCTTCAGGCTCGGATGACGGCAAGGTAAACCCTTTTTTTTTTCTTTTTTTCTTTTTTACAGACTCGGATCCCGGGGCTAAATGATGATCACTCTTAGGTCCTCCTCTGGAAAGTCCCCGAGAACCATACTGTCCGACCCGATCCCGAGGCCATTGATAGCATTGAAGATAGCTTGAAGCCTTTCAGCAGACTGAGCAGCCAGTCCAAGTGAGAATCCACCACCATATACGCCGGCGACATGCGCCGTGAGCGCCCAAGACTAACCTTTTCCCCCCTGTAGGAAGGTCGGCCACGTGTCGTTCAACCCCGCTGCCGAAGACGTGCTGGCCACGACCTCATCGGATACTGTGAAGATCTGGGATATCAAGAATGAAGCTGAGAAGCATACCTTCAACGCTGGCAACATTGTTCAGTCGCAATCGTGGAGTGCCAATGGAGCCCGCCTCGTGACTACGGTCCGCGCGGATAAGAAGGATGACAACAAGTTGAAGATTTGGGATCCTCGCCAGGCGACTGCTGTCTCCGAGACTAAGGGTCACGTCGGAGCCAAAAACAGCCGCGCCATCTGGCTTGGAGAGCGCGACCAAATCGCCACCACTGGTTTCTCCAAGTTCAGTGACCGCCAACTCGCTTTGTGGGATATCCGTGCCATGCAGGAACCTATTACTGGCTTCATCACTCTGGACAAGAACTCTGGTGTCAACATGCCCTTCTGGGATGACTCCACTAACTGCTTGTACTTGGCTGGCCGTGGTGATGGTAACATCCGCTACTTCGAGCTGGAGAATAACAAGTTTGAGCCTCTCGACGAATACAAGTCCGCCGATCCTCAGCGCGGTATTGCATTTATGCCGAAGCGCGGTGTTAACATGCACGACACCGAGTTGACCCGTGCTTATAAGACTGTTGACGATACCTATATCCAGCCAATCTCCTTCATCGTTCCTCGCAAGTCCGAGACTTTCCAGGACGATATTTATCCACCCACTATTGGTCTGACCCCAGCCATGAGTGTCGATGAATGGGTAGGCGGCAAAGAGGCGATTCCGCCCAAGATCTCCATGGCCAGCTTATATGATGGCGAGGGTGCCAAGGAGGTTTCGGGTGTTCAGGACAAACCTACCACCTCCATCGATGCCCCTGCTCCTAAGCCCGCTGAGCCTGCTCCTAAGAAGAGTGAGCCAACACCTCTTCCAGCTGCTCGTGAGCCTGTTTCAGAGCCAACCCCTGTGGCTCGCCCTGCCGCGTCCATGAAGGATCAGGGTGCCTCGATGGCCGCAATGGTGAACAAATTTGCTGACGACAAGGAAGACGAAGCGAGCACAGCCGATGAGGATGATGACTCCAGTTTTGAGGAGGTCTCTAAGCCCATTGAGCGTACTCCTCGCTCACCTGCTGTTGAAACCTCGTCTCCTCGGGTGAGCAGCCCTCTCCGGCCTAAGGAACCCGAGCCTAAGGTTGAGTCCAAGCCTGAGCCCAAGCCTGAACCCCGTATCTCGGTATGTCCCGCATGTTCCCTCCACTATTGTTTTGCCTCTTTTTCCCTTTTTTTTTTTTCCTCTACTTGCTGACCTTCATCTAGACCTCTACCACCCCCACTCCTTCCACCAGTGACTCCGCCGTCCCAAGCAGCTCCATCTCCAAGGAGCTCGCAGAGATTAAGAGTTTGATTTCGGCACAGACTAAGACAATTGCCGCACAGGCCCAGCAGGTGGAGAGCCTGACCGCGGAGATTGAGTCCCTCAAGACTCACCTGAAATAAAGCTGTGTGATTTGACGTTGTTTTGCACGTTTGCAGTTTGTAATGTAGTGACTACTGACTATCTGGTGTTGGCGCTCCCTGAACATGCACTTGGAAATGATCTTTGATCCCTTGACATAAGAGAATGCACTGCCGTGGATATCGTGTTTGTGTTTGTGATTGTGTTTATTTATTAGCGGTTCTGTCAATACATTGACTCCAGTTCAAACAATAAAATACTACTAGTATACATACTATCTTGAGCTTCTATATTTACAAGTTGGAACTTGTAGATAGAGAACGAACTGCGTGGTAAACTACGTTATTACTATATAGTTTGGTTCGTTACTTAACGAACTACTGGTCCAACGGTAGTACTTAACTTACTCAATATTGGAATATTCGCAAAGAAAAATATGAATTATTGTACTACCCGACATCCATGTGATCGATGTCCATAATTTATAATATTGTATTATAAATATATTGCAATTAAAATAAAAGGAGCAGCATCCATGCAGAGAGAAAAGAATGACTCCCCCGCGATGTACTTCCGTGGGCCACAGTTAAATATACTTCCAATTTCAACATGGTAGATGGCATGTGTATCACACTAAACAATAAATTACTAGTAGTATACAATACTATCTTGAGCTTCACTATCATATTAGTGCTACTTAGAATATCAGGGAACATTATAAAATTGTACTCTGTAGTATTTCCAGGGCCTTGGGTCCTCCTTTTCCCAGTGGCAGCGAAAAACGCCATGACTCATTGAGATATAAACACACTCTACCCACTACCCCTTTGCAGACGGCACATCCTATTTCAAATACATGCTACTGTGAACTCTGCAATCACTTAAGAGTGATCCGAATCCAAACATATAACCTACTTTATGACAGACTCCTTCCGAACAGAACTTCGCATGACAAAAGTCCTCGAAGGACCCTTCCTAGATTTAAATATCAACACATTGCCCTCTACTCCACACGAGACCTTCAAAGCATGGTTCCGCAAAGCTGTCGAATTGGGCGTACGTGAGCCTCACGCAATGACTGTATCAACCGTGGACGAGGAAGGATACCCCGATGCCCGAGTCCTGATACTTAAGAACGTCGATGAGCGGGGTTGGCATTTCGCTATCAAAGCGGATAGTCCCAAAGGCAAACAACTCGCAAAGACAGGACGAGCTGCTCTCACCTTCTACTGGCCTGATCTGGCTCGTCAGATTCGGATCAAGGGGAAGGCTGCTCCACTGCCTGATGAAGAAAGTGCGCAGGATTATAAAGATAGACCGGTTGAGTCCAGGATTAGTGCAATCGCGTCGAGACAAAGTGAAGTTCTTCCTGGGCCTGAGATCTTGCAGGAAAGTCTGGCTAAGACGGCGGATCTATTGAAGGAGGATCCATTTGCTGGTGTGACCAAGTGGCGGGTTTATGCTGTTGCGCCTGAGATGGTGGAGTTTTGGCAGGGCGATTCCAGTCGTTTACATAAACGAGTGCAATTTCAGCAGACGAAAGAGGGAAATTGGCAAAAGCAGATGCTTTGGCCGTAGACATCTGCGAAGCAATCCAGCTGAGGAGTGAATATTGACTTGTCACCAGCACATAACGGTAAAGGACTATTGACAAAGGGATGCTTTTCAATGCTAGTAATCTTCGCTCGAATCATAACGGTGATACATCAAATCCATACATCGTCAAAAATATCTATAGAATCGGGTAAAATTCAAGCTCATCACCAAGTCTTCCTTGTCCTACTCCACATCTTCACAAAATCAATCTTCTCCTGTACCCCCAACCCAACTCGTTTGACTCGTCCCAATCGAGCCAGTGACTCGCCCACCTGATCGAGCAAGGCTCTATCAGTGGCGGTAACTTGGCTTGACTCTTCCTCCAGTGCATCAAGGGTGTTAGTTTCAAATGTTGACTTGCGGGTCGACCGTGCTGGCGGGGTATCAAATGGACTAGCCCCATGCTGAACGTACTCCGCAATGCGGACACGAATACAATGCGTTGGCTTGCTCAACAGAGTCCAGATGAAGCTGAGATAGCTGCCAGGAAGCGGAGTCACCACGTCCACAGGGGTGTAGCGGAGGCTGACAGGGAATATCTTGGTCTTTGCAGGAACACCAAGAAGAGATTGACCGAGGGGAAGAATTCCGCGACTATTGGTGGTGGTGCACTCGGGGAAAATTACGATCGGGCGGTTGGGGTATTTTGAGACCAGCGATGCGACATCGACGAGCTTCGTACCGGGCTCGGGATGGACAGAGGGTTGCGCAAAGGCGCGCAAAATGGCCTGGAGGAGGGAGATGCACTCGACCTGTTTGGTGTTTGGATACGACGCAGTGAAGATGGGGTCGAAGATAGCAGCCAGGTAGACTGCGTCAATGGGAGAAGTAAAGGACGAAGCGATGACCGAGCCAGGCTGTGGGAGACGCGCTTGTTGGTGTTTGGAGAGGGATCTAGAGTGACATATGGTGAGCGAGAGAGACAGTCGCATATTAAGAAGCAGTATTATATCTACCCTTTTCGCACGCCGTCCACCTGAAGGTCAATCCACCATATACTGGGCACCCCGAGGATACACCAGAGCGCGGCCTTTTTCCCCAACGAGCCAATCGGTAGCCATTGCAAGACAAGGAAGTAGGCGACTGTGACGAAGAGGAAAAGCGGCAGTCTGAAGCAGAAGAGAAAGATGCGCAGTGGTGCTTGAAGACCGAGAGGCTCTGAGGGGATGGGGAGGAAGGGCGCAATGCCCGAGCCTATTCTCTTGTTAATCAAAGTCATGGCATTTTTGGAAGGGAAGAGAAGGGAAGATGAAGATGAAGATGAAGATGATAGAATATCAATGATGAAGATGAAGAGAAAGAGAGAGGGAGGGAAGGAGGGAAAGGGAAGGGACTTGCCTCGATCGCGGAATTGTGAGAACTTCTCCATCGCGCCTGCCAAAACTGGAAAGCTGAAAGGGAAGGAGATTCAATTGAGGAAGGAACGATGATAAGCCACGTGACTGGTGTCATCCTGCAGATTCAGCCTAAATTGGAGGAGTTGCCGAATCGGGTAATCAGCTTAAGGTGATAAGATAGGATATAGCAGTAGGTACGGTACCGTATATATATCTATGAAAGCAGTGCAATTCTGTATACAAAAGATGATATATTGTACATTGAATCAATCATGCAAAGACTACTCTTCAAACTCGCCCACGACAAAGTCTTCATGGCGAGGAGCGGGTGGTGGAAGACGAAAGACCCAGATGGCGGCGGCCACCATACAAAATAAAGAACTGGTGACCATCCAAGCTAGTCCGATCCAGAATCCTCCAAGACGAAGACCCAATTGGAAAACAGCAGTGATGGTTAAACTAGCCACGACATTGCCAACAGACTGAAGGATTTCAATCACTGTATATAATCGGGCAGTTTGATCCCGATCAACGAGGGTGCTGATGATGGATCTCGTCAGAAACACAAATCCGGACCCGGACGCCTGGAGCATCATACTGGGAATCAGAGTTCCGATTACAGGGGAAAGACCAATACCCAAGGTGCCAAGCGTAAAACAGATAATACTCCCCCGGGCGAGGGAAAGGTCCTTTTGCGTAGAGGAGTGTCGGCTATCAAGGTAGTATTTCTTGAGGTACGGAAGACCCCATAAAAAGACCGGAATAGTGACAGTCGGTCGAAATGCGACGAGCAGATTCGCCTCCGCCACAGTCCAATGGTATCGGGTCGATATATATTGCGTAAGAAACCAGGAAGACCCACGACTGAGTCGATAGATCAGGAAGACCGATAAAAGAAGAAGAACGGATTTATGGTCGAGAATGAAAAGGTATGGCCGAACATAAAATCGAATATTCGTCCGAAACGTATCCCACCAGGATCGGACCCGCGATGTGGTCTTGGGATAGCTCCATGACATATGCGCATCCATTGACGGACGCGTATTCATTTCACTGTCGCTGTCATTGCTGTCATTGCTATTGTTGATGTGCTGTTTGGGCTCGGAGTCATTGTCAAATTCCGACAATTCCACATGTACACCATCAGACTTTTGCGAAGTAAAAGCATGCTTGGTCTCCGGGAGCAGGAGGACCAGAAACAATCCCAGAAAAAGAATGGTGAAGCCGATAAAAAGTGGGATCCAGGGATTCATGGCCATTAACCAAGAACTGGCCGCCGTTGAGACGAAATCGGCGCCCATCGAGACAATCCCAAACTGAAAGAACATTTTGGCCCTAAGAAATCAGTTAGCCGGAGAAGTAGCAGCAGCATGGGGTATTAACCCCGATGCAATGCAATGTACAACCGCATACCTTTCAGATTCAGTCGTCACGTCCGCCATCATTGTCCAAATGATCGCAAAAGCAACGACCGGACCACCTCCGATCAACCAACCCAAGGAAGACAACCAAATCGCGCGCAAGGGAAATATATCAGAGAACCACATCACCGCCACCGTGATAATAGAATTGATCGCAAATCCAGGAAGACCAAGGGCGAGCGTTGATTTGCGACCACGACGATCTGCCAGCAGACCGTAAGGAAAGGCCATCGCGGCACCTGATAAGCATTTGGTTAGAGTATATAACAGAGCAAAGGACAGCGACCAAGAAACATACTCAAGATACCATCAAAAAACATATGATAACCCTTCACAGCAGCCAACTCTGCTTGAACCTCCGCCAATTTACATTGACTCTCGGGGACATTCCCATTGGCATCGATCTGAGAGGGATCGACACCGATATAGTACTGCCGACAAGCTATAGATTCTAGAATGCGCACCATCGGACCCTCTAAGAAAGCAAACCCAATATCCACAGCCAAGATCATCATGAAAAGAATCAATTTCAGACGAAACCCGATCTTCTTCGCCGTCGCCGCATCCTGGTGCTTATCGGAAGGTTTCCCTTCGGAGGGACCGGGTCGGGAGTTGGAGTTGGAGGAGAGGAACGGAGCATCTTCGCGATCATCGCGGTCGAATTCAGGGGGTTGGCTCATGATCGGGCATTCCGTTAAATGACGGGTGGAAGGGAGAGAATTTTCTACACGAAGGTAGTAGAAGTAGCCTGGATTTAAATCATGAAGTCGAGAGAGAAAAGACGGAAAATAAAAAGGAGTTGAAAGTAAAAGAAACTCAAGCTGAGCAAAGAAGAGTCGTGGCCGCTTTGAGTCGCAAGCGGAACGTCTTGGCTGACCCACCTCTTTTTTATACAAATACGTACTATGATAGTAATTGTATACATGGATGTATACAATTGATTATTTATATAATCTACATTATAATTAATTATATATATAGTGAAGGGAACAGTATTTAGTTTATTCAGAATACTATGTATTATACCTTTGTACTTGATATCCTGCTTCTTCAAAAAGACTCCCCCGCGCTTGTACTACAGCCGACAATTCCAGCAGAAACTCGTAGAGTATCACCACATTCGTTAATACATGACCAAGAGTTGCGGTCGAGGATTCTTCCCTTTCAGGAGTTTCCTCAACGTTATCCTCGGAATTCTCTTCAGAGTTTTCCTCATTCTCCTTAGGGGTAGTTTCACCTTCAGTCGCATCTGCTGCAACTGTAGGCGGAAATGGCATGGCAAGACGTCGACGAAGAGCTTCTGCTGCAGCCGTACGCGAGGCTGACGATCCTCGAGAATCAATTGGACGTGCGGTGGATTCACCTCGTATCGCACTTGGGGCCATAGCGGGCGAACCAACATGAGCAGGAGAACGACCTCGAGATCCGGGCAAAGAGGATTCGGGAGATCCTGGGAAGGCCGGACGAGGAGGGCGACGATCCGCTGATCCCGGGACTGCGGGCTCAGATGGCTCACGTGAAGGAACCCGTGTCGGTGTTTGGGGGCGATCTCCCTGGTGGAGAAGTTCGCGTCGAGCAGTGATGAGGACATCAAAGTCCGGAAGATCTTTCTGCCACTGACGGACCTGATCGACTAGTTTACGCAGGGCCAAGGTCAATGTCGGAGCTGCGCTGTCTGGCCATGTTGGGATTCGATATGCCTGACGAATTTGATCCAGTGCATCATCAGAAGACGGTGGTGAAGGTGTAGCGTAGCAAACCGGGTCGACCAGGACCCAGCCATCCAAAGAAAATAAATGCGATGAAGCTAGGCTCATCAATACCCCGGTCAATGCAAGATTGACAATCACACTATTCGTAAAGAAAGAGTCCAAACAGCTGAGCAGGCCCTGTACAATGGGATCATCCTGCTGAAGCTGCTGGGGAAGAGGAACGACTTTCTCGGCCTCTTCTTCGGTCACTGGGAGGCAAAGGCGGGATTCCAGAACCCAAGTCGCATCTGCCACATAATTGTCATAAGACTGATTGAGTGTTGGTTCTGCCATAATCGATGTAGCGAGACCAAGAAGCTGTTCGAGCTCTGCGTTGAATGCACCAACGGATCGTTGACGCGCAGGCTGGCTGGGAATGGTATGAACCAGAGACCGTGCAAAAGGATGATGGCGTTGTAGAACAACATTCAGGAGACGAAGTGTGGCAAGCACCGTTTGGCGATTGGAAGATTGTAGACCGAGCAAGGCCAAATCACGCAGATTGAAGAGAGATGGAGAGGGCTGAGCGGCCTCGGATGACAATGCGGCCAGCACATTGATCGATCTCCGACGACTGGCCGACATGTCCATTTGCTGTTCGGGAGCAGGCGAGGAAGCTAGAAGGAAATGGAGAATTCGATGGACCAATTCGCCCTGCTCGACCGAGTCTAAGATTCGGCAGAGATATGTGAGAACTGCAGCGGTCGAGCCACCAGCTACATCGGATGACTCCAATAAAGAAGGGTATCTATTTTTCTTTCATCAGCAGTGATTATAGACTCTCGTTTTGCGATATACTCACAGTAATTGTTCAAGAAATAGTACCTGGAAGTGATCTAAGAGTGTGTCATTCACCTCGGCAGACTTGCAATGGTCTATCGTGTCTTGCCAGAATAGCAGATATGACATGAAGGTGTCCATTGCTTCATTCAGAGTAGGCTGTAGGGCCGTCTCCTCCTTTGCGTGATCAGAGAGAGCGACCACCCGGGGCATATCGTCATCGGTGGGCAGATATTCGAGACTACAATGAAATTAGTTGCTGGTGTTTAGTCCACGATGGAACGATAAATCCTCACCTGCCTAGCTGACTGTAGAGAGCACCCAATCCAATAGCCATCAAAGTGGCCAAGTCGCTTTCGATCAACCATCGTTCGAGACTCTTCGATCGGGACGCAGTCTCGATGAGATATAAAAGACCGGTTCGCGCAAAGTCACCCGCACTCTTATCACTGTGGACATAGTCGACCAGCATATAGAACAGCGGGAACTCGTCTTTGCGCGTCGCACCCGCGAACTCGGCACCACTGGGTCCTATTGATTCGGTATCTGATCGAACGGGAGTTGCGCGTGGTCGAAACCACGTTGATAACGTCTCCGGCTGCAGACGAATGTTGTTGGCGATCCCAAATAGAAGTTCCACCAGCAGCGTTTCTGTCTGATCTGACGATTTATCGGCCTGGCGAACCAAATCAATCAAAGCGCGAGAAAAGGCCGTGGAGATGCTCTCCTTTTGTCTTCCTCTTCCCCTCTCACTCTCCTCTTCGGTCTTTAACACTCCGGCGTGGATCACATGGTTGAAGAAGATGGCGGCGGATCGGACCAAGTCATCATCGTGATACGCGAGAGCAATCAGGGCGACAGTCACGAAAATGCGCGAGTTGACGGCGGTTTCAACGCAGTTGTGTGGTGATGGCCCGCGCGACTCATCGGTCAGGAGGAAATTGAGGCGTTCGAGATAGGTGCGCGCGAACGCAATGGATTCTTCGACGCCACGGGAGGAATTGGAGTTCCAGAAATGCTACATTCCTCTTTGCGTCAGCCAAGGGAAGATCAAAAAACCTCGCCCAGCTCTTCCACATACCTGGAGGGCATTGCAGTCATGGATAAACACCGAGTGTCGTTCAAGCTCGGAGGGAGGCCACGGTTTCTTACCGGCGATAAGCCGTGTCCATTTGGAAGAGAACCACTTGTTGAGTTAGCTCTGACTTAGCGAATAGTAAGAAAAGCCAAAAACTTACGGACATTCTGCTCCGGCATGATTCCACAAGAGGGGAAGAAGTGGAAGTTGAAGTGAGGAAGAAAGTTGGGGGGGAAAGGCTGAGTGGAGCCGGTGGACACTCGCAGTTCCACTTGGCATTCACATTTACATTATAGATAGATATAGATAAATATAGATGAAGATGTAGATATAGATAATTGTAGTCTAGATTGATGGATTGATGATTAGTAGCTGACTATTCGAATCATTCAATCAATGTGTTGATAAATATTCACAGAGAAATTCGCTGCCCAGGATACATCCAATTGAGCATCCAATGAAAAGAAAAAAAAAAGAATAATGAATAGATCAATGATATAGAAAGAGTCCCTCAAAATAATCCTCATCCAGCCAACGCCTCCAAAGAAATCAACAAATCCAAAAAAAAGTCCAGCAGAACGGCAAAATAAGGCCATGTATGATATAATATGCGCCTGGTTCTCCCCTTCCCATCTAACATCGTCAAATCATTGCAAGATGCATCCCATTGCCACGTTTAATCACTCTCCTCTTTTGGTTTGCGCCCTCCGCGCTTCCGACGACCTTCATTTTGATCACTGCCCTCGCCATCTTCATGTTTGCGACTAGCAGGTTGGTCAGGGACTTTGGCGATAATATCGGCGAGGAAGTCCAATACTTCGTCCTTGGCGACAGCATGTTTCAAATGAGATGCAGTGACACGCTTGGAATTCCGCTGTTTGGCCTCTTGAGCGGCTTTTGTGACTAAAGAGATCATGAATAATTCGAGTGCTTTGGCTATATCCAAGAAAATCATCAGTACAAGGTGAAAATACAGAAAGAAAGATATAAAGATTGAGGGGCACGTACACACGGCAATCGGAGTGACCTGAGCGACTTTACCGACATCCTCGTCGGCTTGCATAATGCGCTTAATGCGCGCAACGGGGAATTTGGTCTTGACTTCAATTCCCGCATCTGGGGCTGGCGCATGAGGGGGTTCCTCCATCATCTCCATTGGGGGTGCGACATTCATAGCGACAGGCGGTTCAGAAATCGGCGCGTCTTCAGGTTGGAGGCGAGAAGACCGACGAGCCATTTCGTCCCAGTCTGGTTGAAAGGGAGGTACGTATTGTTGTGGGAGCCGACTTGACGAGGGCCGTTGTTGGTAGGCGTTAAAGAAGGGCGATTCGTCGTACGAGGCACGGTGAGTAGTAGGAGATGAGGACGCGTGAGGAGGCGGGGGAGGATTTGCGGTAGAAGGAAAAGGAGAAGAAAAGTCAGGAGATCTTGGACGATAATTATCCTCTGTCATGCTGTATAGTCGGTTGACCGTTGATTAAGTGAAGTGGTGCATGGTTGCAGGAAGAGAGAAGAAGATAAGAAGAAAAAAAGTATGAAGTTTCTAGTTGAAGTTGAAGTTGGGGGGCGGTCGCGCTTTTTAAGTTGCGAGTGGAGCTGCAGTGTTTTCCTTTCTCTCTCTCTCTCTCTCTCTCTCTCTCTCTATACACTTACACTTCTCATTCTAATACACTCTATCATTCATTTTATATACTTATTCTATTTTATTTACTATCATCTATCATTCATCACTTCTAGTCAATGACGATACTGAGCTCGGAGGCTGCCAGATGAAACCACTCGGTATCGCTGGGGCTGCTGATGGTCATAACTTGATCTAATCTGAGGCTATAATATATTACTTTCTATATGTATTTAATCTATCTAGTTGATCATATTCAATTCCATTCGAATCTACTATGATTTCCTCTGTATAATCTCTTTCTACTCTGTACTGCTATAATCGGCTGCTCTGCTCTGCTCTGCTGCTCTCCGCCACGGACTAACCTTTCTCCGTTCTATCACGCCGATTGAAAACTTGCCAATCTTCAAAACTTCCTCCCTCTTCAAACTTTCTAATTGTTCTTCTTCTCATTGTTGTCCGGCTCTTTCGACCCTGCCCAATGGCTGCGGCAGACCCGCCGGCTGGTCTTTTGGACATCGCCAGGTTCGTTCAAGCTCTCCATGCAAAAGACAACTACTACACATCTGGATTATCTTTGCGGAGCTGTCATGCTAACTCGAAACTCCACTTCCATATAGCACTCTCGCCCAAGATGAGATTCCTTTCAAGCTGCGATGTGCCATCTGCAACAAGCTGGCGGTGAATGCATTTCGCTTACCATGTTGCGACCAATCCATCTGCGAGACCTGTACGATCATCCCCACTCATTCACAATGTCCCACTATCCCATGATGGCTAACAGGATTCTCTTTCCTTTGCTGTTTCCAATAGGCCAAATCTCTCTTCCAAACACGTGTCCCGTTTGCGCACATACTCCTGTCTCTCCCGATCTTTGTAAACCAAACAAAGCACTGCGCACCACCCTGAAGGCATTTTTACGAACCGAAGAAAAAAAACGTGAAAAGGGACGACAGTTGGCCTCGGCCACCGCGACTCCAGCCAGCGAAACCCCTGCGCAGAGTGAGGCTCCTCCTTCAGAAGCCACACCCGACCAGAATGGTACCATAGGGAAATCACCATCTACCCAGGTGGTAGATGATGCCCCGCAGCCAGATATCGCGACGTCGGACGAGGCCCCCCGTGAAGACACTCTGGCGGAAAGCAACCAATCCGACACTGTACATGCCAACGAAGATTCCAAAACGGCTCAGCCTGTCACAGAGGTCTGATTGGTCCTATCAGTACCCTAACATGGATATACAGCTAATGTTTGTCTAGCCCGAGGTTGCTGGTCAACCCTCCGAAGCCACTCCTGCTGTCCAGGAAAGTACAGAGTCGAACGACCAAGAAGCAGCAGTTGACCCCAATGCTCTTCCATCAGCCGCAGCCGAGAAGAACTCGCCGCAACCCAACAGCAATATGATGAACATGGGCCAGGCTGGCTTTCCAGGCATGGGCTGGAACGGTATGAACCCGTTCATGTCCAACATGTTCAACTTTCAGAACCCCATGGGTATGTGCATTCACTCTCATACATCTTCAACTTCCGGCTTGCCAGTATACTAATTCTCCCTCCCCAGGAATGCCCATGTCAATGGACCCGATGGCCGCAAATAAGGGGATGTTCGGAGACTACGGAATGAACATGGCTGGAATGGGCATGGGCATGGGAATGAATTACAATGGGCAGGGCATGTATGGATCTTCAGAATGGAATGGCTCATGGCAAACCCCTCAAGATAATTACAATCCAAATGCTTTTGCAAATGGCACAGGCCCTCAACACGGAGGAGCATTTGGCGGGCCTAATATGTCTTATCCTTCTAACTCGGATTATCGGTCCGGCTACTACGGTCCAGGATATGGTCGTGGTGGTTTTCGAGGTGCTGGGCGCGGTGGCTATGGAGGCTTCGCCCCAACCTATCCTTCTCATGGCCCCGGCCAGGAAACACCGAATGGTGCGGTCCATAGCACCGATGAAACTAATATCAATGGGGACAACTCCCATCCTAACGAGAATGGCGGTCCAGACCCCGTATCCCAAGAAAGTACTACTAAAGGAAACTCGGAATCCACGGATGATCAAGGAGCAGTAGGCCAGCAGCTACAAGGTATTCCCACCATTGAATCCTTGGATCAATCCATGGCAAATGGCCCTCCAGGCTATCAGGGCCCAGGTTATGGGCGTGGTGCGTTTCGAGGCCCTGTCGGTCACAGTGGTGGCTATTGGGGTGGTCCAATGCATACAGCTGGGGCATATCACCAGCCTTCGATGCCGCCGAAACCGCCGGTTGTCGAAGGCGCCCCAGCTGCTCCGAGAGGCATGCGACAAGGTCTGCCGAATACTAGCATGCTTAGGCAGCGCGCTTTCCAGCAAGCCCGAGTTTCGGGAGGTAATAGCACACCAGTAATGTCGCAAGGGTAAGTTCGAGACATCTAGTTTTTACCACCTCGATTCTAATACACATTGACAGTGAAAACTCCGAACCTCCCCATGACCACACAGGGTCAGCATCTCCAGCGCAACAATCAGCCCAAGCACAGCAGTCCGGTGTGGAATTAAGATCAAGATCGCCTTCTGTGAGCCGAAATCGCCGTGCTCGCTCCACAACAGCGAAACCGGTCGAAGATGATGTATCGAATCGTCGTGGATCAGAGTCAAAAGACCTCGATGATCTTCATGAAAGAGTTGCCAATGAGGGCCGATCGCTGGGCGATGAAGATCATGAAAGTGAACGAGGAGGTCGGCGGGATGAACATCGTTCACGTCGATCTAATGGTCACCGCAGCCGAGCGAACAGTCGCAGCCCCATCCGGAATAGCGACAGCCGCAGTAGTCGACTCGCGACGGTGATTGACGATAGACAACCAAACAGCTCCAAGGAATCCGCGAAGACAGACGACTCCCGTACCCTGACCAGTCGAGTCAGCAGTCATCGGTCAGGCAAAGAGCGACCTGATCGCCGCGAAGAAGATCGTGACCGAGATCGAGATCGAGACAGAGCTCGGCCCAGCCGTCGTCGTGAACGAGACCGAGACCGAGATCGTGATTCCGATCGAGATCGCCGACGGGACCGTGAAAAGGATCGAGACCGTGAACGAGCACGCCAACGCGATCGCGAGCGTGATAGAGACCGCGAGCGAGACCGTGATCGTGATCGTGATCGCGGACGTAGTGATAGAGGCAAAGATCGCGAGCGAGACCGCAAACGAGCTCGTCGTGATCGATCCGAGTCTGCACATGCAAGTGATCACTCTTCACATCCACGAGCTCGACGTCTAAAACGTGAGACCGACAACGACCGCAGAGATCATCCTTCATCCCGGTCACGACCAGACAAAGACAAGACCAGAGAAAGAGAGAAAGAGAGAGAAAAAGAAAAAGACCCTTACACTCTCGCACGAGAAGCCGCCAATCGCGAAAGAGTCTTGAGAGAACAACAAAATCGCGAAGTTAAGTCGCAACCAAAAAGTAGCCGCCGTGATAGTCGACAGGATCGTCTTGTTGGTGGTCGTCGCATTAACTTCAAATACGAGGATGAGCTTTAGAGCAGTTGGTCTCTCGTATCTCTCTGATATGACCAAGTCTTTGGTCTCTGTGTTTGCTTCTGCTTTAGTTTCTGCATCATAAAAAGTCTCATGGTGGGATATGGCGTCCAGGTCAGTTATGCATTGAGGTCCTTGGTTTGAATGATCTACTTTCAAGGTCTTATTTTGTGGAAGTACTTGACTAGGGCAAGGTCACACTGTATGTTATTAGATAGCTGAGGGACATCAATCGTCTCTAGTACATAAATTTATTGATTTCCTCCCTCGGAATTCCGAGTCGACATTATCATATCTCAAATTAGTACCAGAGGACTTGAAGCTTACAGTCAAGACTTTTCCAATATGAGTTACAAGAGTTTGCCCTAATTTGAAGTTCAAGTTGAACGTGTTGATCCTCTCATCCTCGCTGGGTAGTACGTTGTAGCCGTTCAGTTTCATTGCAGATACCCAGATCAAAGACTGTCAATTCTGAAATTGGAATATGGAATCACAAAGTATCATTCGAATGTAAGTCATTAAAGCTATTCCTGACCATTTGCTTTCATTCTCCCCATCCATCTTTTGGCGCTCGGACCTGACGAACTCGACAAAGGATTCAATGATGGCAAATTGATATCTGGCTGCTCGAGCCATTCAAGATTGCTCTCTTTCAATTTGCCCTCACTGAGCTCGAGCATTCGTCCGAGTCCTGCAAGCGCCTTTCGATCATAGAACCTTGTCTCATTTACTTCAATTTTGCACATTATGAGTGTCATCTGCAACCTATCCAGAGTTTCAGAAGTCTCGTTACGATGCCGTGGAATTTGATGCTGTGGCCAGTCCTGAAGATGGAAAGACTCTTACATTTTACGCTGGCCGACCTGTCTACAATGGTACTCTCGGTGCTATTTTCGTTGATCCAATTGTCCAAATGATGCCATTATGCAATTTGAAATATCAAAGCCATTGCGGTATTTTTGAAACAGCTTGAAAGAAATCAACTCTTTGAACTATAGAAAGCATAAATTTGAATGAAAAGTATTCTGGTATACCAATATCTCATCTGCTACCAGTACTAGCTATAAATGAGGTGGTATAGCTCACATACCATCAATTTCGTGCAGCGCATAGTCTCCTAAAAACCAGTCCAGAATCTTGAAAACATCCACAATTTCATCATGTTAACCTCGGATAACCTCCCACGTATAGCGGGAGAAATTGCTCGTATCTTAGATGATGTTGGCATTCCAAATATTCTTTGGGGGTATGCAGCATTGGGCCTGGTTGGACAAGTTAAGGCTTCATCTGTAAGTGCAGAATTCCAGTTTCTTAACACCTTCAGCACTAACAAGCTTGAATAGGAAATTGACTTCGTTATTCCTGACGAGCTTCTTGAAAAAGCCGCAGATACTTTAGTTGCGCGAGGATTTGAGCTTTGCACCGCCAGAAAATGCCCAGCCAACGACGAGCGAAAACGCGCACGAGCTCTAGCTGCTGTTCATTTTGACGCTACTCCCGATAACGATACTATTGGCCCCATTCAATTCTTTCCAAAGTCACACATTCTGTGGTGGCTCAAGGAAATCCCAGCTGGTCACCCTTCTCCCGATGATGAAAACCTGATTCTTACCAATGACCCTGGTCTCCCCGAGAGACCCCAAGCTCGAACGGCCACCTCACCAATCCATCGCAATTTATATACAGGTTATGAGGAATTTGTAGGACCTTCCGGGCCCTGGACAGAGATCTATCCAATTAAGATATTGAACCCGTCTTCCTTCACCGAGGCTCTACTTTTGCTTTACTGTCGTGACTACCATAACCCAAATGATCATGATGCCTTGCAGCTTGGGTATGATGAGTATTGGAAGCGACTAATTCTTCCCATGGGCGAAGCTAAGGAGGATCAAAGTGCAATTCTCAAGAAGAACCTGCGACCCGAGTTTCGTGAGGCTTGGGAGAATTTCAACATGCCTGCTCAGCCTTATGGCTGGGAGTATCTCCATGATGATCTTCGCGATTCACTAAGAAAAGCTGACAAGCTGACTCGCTTCCCGGGAATCTTTCGGCTTTATCAGTAGGAGATCGATTTTTCGTGCCATTGCTATCGGTAGTAAACAGAGGGGTGTTTAGGGGGAACTGTTTTATAGAGTTTTGCTCTGTTCAATTTCTCGTATCATAGGAATAGGGTCAACAGTAGAGTACTAGTCTATATAGGAGTATACAATTAAGTGACAGATTCGTTCTCAGTAAATTTCAAGGTTTCAGATCATACTCTCATTTCAGCTTATTGTAGAAAGCGAGGTACCCAGAGGATAGTGCTGCAATTAACTCACCCTTTAAAGATTTCCTTTTTACTACCTAGGATTCGAATGAATAGTGAGACAGAAGAATAACAATTTGATCAATATCATAACATCGGATTAGTTATTTCTAGATAAAGATTAAAAATCATTTTTGTAAAGAATCGCCATAGGGCAAGGTCGTGGAGGTGTTGGAGGTGTTGGAGAGTCTCCACTGATGACGCTTACTTACTCGCCTCCACCTCCACTTCCACTTCCACCTCCATCTACACCTCCATTTCCCACCTTCACACCACGGACTCGCAATATAGACCCCGAGAATATGGATCAAACACCAAGGACTGATTCTGAGACAACTCTGGTCTCCTCTCTCAAAAGAAAGCCCCGAAAATGCCAATATTGTCAGCGGGAATTTCGGCGACACGAACACCTCCAAAGGCATCTTCGCATTCGTATATATCTCCATTTGCAGATCGAATCAGTATCAACGATGAGAGTCAACAGACTGACGTGATTCGTTTACTTAGATACCCATGAAAAGCCATACAAATGTGCCAGCTGCGGTGCATCATTTGGCCGCCGTGATCTTTTGAAACGGCACCAGAATATTGGTCATTCCCCCGTCACTCCGTCTGCACAGCGGCCATCACCAGTCACAAGACAACCTGACGGCGACTCCACCTTCCATGGACAAGTCAATTCTGTAGCCTTGGATCATAATGGAAGGATATCTCCATGGGAGACTCATCCCTTTCAATCAAGCTCGATAACACCTGTGCAACATGAACACACCGGACAGGTATATTCTTGCGGTAGTAAGGATTTCACCATATGCTTCTCGGATCCCACTAATCAAATCCATCATTCAAGTCGAATCAGTTCTCAACCAGCAAGATCTTCTAGCACTTGAAGATCTTGAGTCATTTAGCCACAACCTAGGGCTAAATTCAGACTGGTATCTTCCGACGGAGCCGAGTATCACCCAGATCTTTGCGGGTGAGCCGTCTATGAACTCACTTCCAACGCCATCGTCCCCGTATCCGCTTCGGCAAGAAAATCCCGGGATAGATCAATCACTGAGCAAATTACCAGTTGAGAGAGAAGCTGTCGGTAAGCCAATAATATCCCAAAATCCTTCTCGAAAGGAAGACACTGAATGGGCACTGTTTCTAGCTGAGTTCGGCGTTTTAACATTGCCAATTTTGACCGTCACAATTCAACATCGAGACCGTCTTCTTCGGGAATTAGAGCTTTCAGCTGTTCTCAATAAGGACATGGTATTACCGTCCCATCATTCACTTACCAGGTTCATAAACGGATTCTTTGATGGGTTTTACCCTCACGTCCCCATTGTCCATATCCCAACGTTCACTATAGATGATTGTGATCCGATGATTTTCCTGGCCATGTCTGCACTGGGTGCCCAATACCGACATGAGCATCGCAAGGCGGTTTCCCTATTTTGGGCTGCTCGAAGTATACTCCAACAAAAGGGTCAAGGACCTGAGCCTGGCGTCCCACAGGGGGACATATCAATGCAGCTAAATTCACACGACCCAAGGAATTTACATGGTGATAAGAATATGCGTGATGCACGGTGTGCCCTCCTTCTGATCTGCTTTGCAACATGGCAAGGCGAAGAGAGTATCACGAGAGAAGCATTCGATCTACAAAGCTTCCTCGCAAGATCTATCAGAGAAGGAAAACTCGAAGAGGAAACAGAAAATTTGGAAAGTACCCTTGACTGGTATTCATGGGTCCAAATGGAGTCTGAAAGAAGACTGAAATTATTCTCCTTTGCCTTTCTCAATCTTCAGTCCATTGCATTCGGAAGCCCGCCGGTCATACTGAGTGATGAGATGAATATACGCCTTCCTTGTACATGTTTGGAATGGATTGCACCGAATCAAAGAAAATGGTCTGCCGTTCGAAAATCAATTCCACAAGAGCAGATGATGTTTCAGGAGGCACTTTCACAGCTCATGATTGCTCATTCAGAGCCGCAGCAAGCAACTTTTCAAATAATTCCATCACCGCTAGCGAATTATATTCTTTTGCATGCGCTGATTCAAAAGATCCTGGTTGCTTATCAAGCTTTTCGTCTGTGTGATGATGGAAGCAATACGTTCATGAATGGACAGAAAGAAGCTATGAGGTGAGTTAATATCAAATCAAACTAGCTTGCCTCTTTCCTTTTCAATCGCAGCATTTCTAATACTGGAGATTGGCACAGAAACATGCTCCATGCGTGGACTTCCTCATGGCAACGAGCTCCAGAGTCAAGCTTGGATCCCCGTAATCCAAATGGACCAGTTACATTTACATCCACCGCACTGCTTGGCCTCGCATATGTTCGACTTGGCTTGGATCTAGGAGCGCATAAGGTACTCGGATCTCGAGATTCACACGAAATTGCCAACCGAATTATAAAGATACCGAGTCTTCCGCCAGGTCCACATCTTCTCCCTGCAATTCTTCATGCAACTCATGCACTCAGTATACCAGTTCGGCTTGGAATCAATTTCGTGGCGCGAAGTCATGCCTTTGTGTGGAGCATTCAGCATTCTCTGTGCGGGTTTGAATTTGCAATATTTCTAAGCAAGTGGCTAATCTGTATATCTGACTGCCAGACCCGGGGTCCTTTAAATGGTATGTTTTATTTGGAAATATGTGGGAAATTTAAGGGAGATGCTCGTTGAAAACCCATCGATGCTAACAAATTCAATGACAGAGCATCAATCTAGACTGGTCAGCTGGATAAGCGACATTGTCGAAGAAGGACGAACGTCCGGGGATGAGGATTTATGGTCGCAACCCCTTGATCTCTCTGATTGTGTGTACTTGGGGTTCGCGGTGGTGAGGCTTTGGGCACGACTCATCAAAGGGAATGAACAATGGGCTATACTAAAGGTCATCGGGGATGGTCTTGATATCTATGCTGATACCTGCCAGCAGATGATTGCCAACTCACGGGATAATACTTGATTGGTTGATAATCATTGAACAATGTGTCATTTTCAATACAATGCCCAATTTTCCGAATAAATCAAAATGTTTATGACCCCTGAGACATTTGCAAGAAAAATCTATTTGCACCCACCTGGTTAGGGATTGATGGCCTTTAAACTGTTCAAGCAACCAGTAAATAATCCAACATCATGTATATTACTACTAGTATTCGTGGTAACTCTAAAATTACATTAGAAATTTGGAGACTGGAAGTGCTATATGTCTGCTGCGAATTTTATAGTCACTAGTATGTAAATCACCATTTAGACACAAACTTTGATCTCAGACGCAAAGCTTCGCCATAATTATACAACACGTAAATCCCCACCACACATCCGACTGTCAGTCCCGCAAGCAAACTACATCCTGGACCAATCCCTAAATTCACGTAGAGAGGCCTTGAGAAGATGACCGCTCCACAAGCAAATGCGCTTCGAGTAAAATCGGTGGCTGCAAAAACACTCGCTGCATACTTCGGATAGCAAGCCGGGATGTAGAGGAAGATACATTGCATCAAGACGAAGACACATGCAGGATAGATGACAATCCCAATAGTAGGTACAATCCAGTGAACTTCTGGTCGTGCAGCCCAGCCAAAGAGAAATAGTCCAACTGCAGGACCAAAGCAAGCGAAAAGTGCTGGCTTCAGAACGTCTTCGGGATTTTTAAACCCCCCATTCCTTGCATTTGGCACAAATATCCTCTGAATATAGAGATTGTAGACCAAGAATGAAACTATAGTCCCAACAACGATTGCGAGAAATGCAAGGCCCATTTCTCCAAGGTTGAACTCATAGATATCTTGGTAGACTATGGGAAACGCCTCGAAGAATGAATAGTAGATACCATAGACCAAGGAGGTATAGCAGTTCAAGAACATCATAGCTGGATCAAGAAAGGTGATTTTTGATGGAATCAAAAGTGATTCTCGGACGATCTTGTGAAAAGAAAGATCTCCCTGGACAATATCGGCAGCAGTCTCATAGATGTGTGAATGGGTAATATCTGCCTTTTTCAGGCGCTGACAACGTCGATGAACAATTGTAGCAGCGCTGGTCTCCGGTAATAAAAGCAAAAGAACCAGCACTGGAGCGGCTGCCATCAAGATTTCCCACATTGAGAATCGCCAGCCCAGAACTGGAATGGCAAATCCGGAGACAAGAGTTCCGACTGCAGGGGCACAAAATACACAAAAGCCCCAGATTGACATTGGATGCGGTAGTACGTCGGAGGAGTAGACATCTGCAATTGATGCACCACCAGTCGCCAAACATGGGCTTCCGAAAAACCCTTGTAGAAAACGAAGGAAATAAAAACCAGTCGCTGTCTGAGCGATAGCTGTGGGTATACTAATTATACAGAACAGCGCGAAAGATATCACGTATGGGATATTTCGTCCAACTCGAGGGATCTCGCTGAGAGGACTGAAAAATAATGGGCCAGTGCCATAGCCAAGTCTAGAATATAAATCAGCTCCGTGCTAGCATAACCTTATGTTTGGAAGTCTTCGAGTTTGAGGACTTCAATATATTGCTTTTCTTCGATCCAACATACACATATATTGCGAGTCCAAGGGAGGCCTCAGCATTGCTGACATTGAATGCCTCGATAAACGCATTCACGCCTGGTGTATAGATCGGAGCCGACAAGTATACAACAAAACTGTAAAGTCCAATCACTGCGGTCACGAATGCCTTTTTTGCCTGGGACCAATTTTGTGGATTCTCTTCATCGTTTTCTCCGTACCACTCCACGAGAATTGTCTTTGATTTTTGAGAAGAATCAGCGTGAGATTTGACTTCATCTATCCAGGCCACATCGTCTTCAGGGTATTTCGACCACGAAGGTTGATAGAACAAGCATGCACACTGGCCAATGAAGCTATCGCGCAAAAATTGGAGACCCATCTCTGTAATATGAATTCAGTGAGGCCCAATATCACAATGCCTTTGAATTCCCCCAGCAGACTTGGTTACCGATAGTGAATTTGTAGTTTGTTGAATTCTATTGAGACAAATTGAATATAAAGAATGGATTCTACCGACTGTCTATATATTATGAAGATTTGAAAACATATCAAAATAAATATATCTCCATTTTTAATTCATCCGACTGAATAAGTCGCCGAGAGTTGCATGAGTGGAGGTGGTTGTTGGAGGTGTTGATTTGTGAGTTGGAGAACCTCCATTCACGTCCAGCTGATCTATCTACAAGAGAAGACATTTTCGATATTGGATTTCAAAGTATAGAAAGACTAGTAGTAGAACAAAAAGTTAGAAGTCCCCCTGATTTTGATTTTCAGTGTGAATACAAACCATCAAAGTGTGGCCTATCGATCCTTTCGTTCCTCAAAATTTGAGGCTAGAGGTGCCAGAAACGTTACCACAGGAATCAACTACCTACTAGGTAAACGAAGTATATTGATAAGATCAGAAATGAAACACAAAATTGTATTGAAATGATATTATATAGCACAGGCCCAAAATACACCGCTTTTATGCTCGAGATGATAGACACCACAAGATATAATTTACTCTACAGCGTCAGTGACACAGCCCTGGCTAGCATCCTTGACGTTACGGGCATACTTGCCCAGAGTACCGCGCATAGTCAGACCAGTCTCAGGAAGCTGGCCAGCGGCCTTGCGGGCCTCCCAGTCCTTGCGACGCTCAGCGAGCTCGGACTCAGGGACATCAATGTCCAAAACGCGGTTGTCAGCGTCGATGGTGATGACATCGCCGTCATTGACAAGACCGATGGGACCACCGACAGCAGCCTCGGGGACGATGTGACCAATCAAGAAACCGTGGGAACCACCGGAGAAACGGCCGTCAGTGATCAGGGCACAAGAGGAGCCAAGACCGGCACCCATAAGGGCGGAAGAGGGCTTCAGCATTTCTAGTAAATGTGTTAGTAAAAGCACTGTGTAGTGAAGGTTTTGTTCAGGAATAACACATACCGGGCATACCGGGGCCACCCTTAGGACCACAGTAGCGGATGACGACAACGGTCTTATCCTCCTTCTTGATCTCGTTGCGTTCCAGCGCATCGATGAAAGAGTCCTCGTTGTCGAATACACGAGCCTTACCAGTGAAAGAAGTACCCTCCTTACCAGTAATCTTACCAACACTACCACCGGGAGCAAGAGAGCCACGGAGGATCTGGATGTGGCCAGTAGGCTTGATGGGGTCGGAGAAGGGACGAATGATCTTCTGGTCATCGGGGAAGTCGGGAGCTTTCTCGAGGTTCTTGGCGAGAGTTTCACCAGTGACGGTCATACCAGAGCCATCAATGAGACCCTTCTTGAGCAGCATCTTCAGCAGAGCCGGGGTACCACCAATATTGAACAAGTCGGCCATGACGTACTTGCCGGAAGGCTTCAGGTCGGCCAGGAAGGGGATCCGGTCAGAGACAGACTGGAAGTCCTCAATAGTGAGCTTCACGCCAACAGAATCGGCAATGGCGATCAGGTGCAGAACGGCGTTTGTGGATCCACCAGTGATGTTGACAACAACCATGGCGTTCTCGAAAGCCTGACGGGTAAGGATATCACGGGGACGAATGTCCTCAGCGAGCAGCTTCTTGATAGCACCACCAGCAGCCAGACACTCGAGGTACTTGGCCTGCGAGTTGGCAGGGTTGGAGGAAGAGCCAGGCAGGGTCATACCCATAGTCTCAATAGCGGTGGCCATGGTGTTGGCAGTGTACATACCACCACAGGCACCCTCACCAGGGCAGGCGTGACGAATGACATCGAAACGCTGAGGCTCGGTGATCTCTTTGGTGATGAATTGACCGTAGGCCTGGAAAGCGGAGACGATATCGATGTCGGCGTTGTTCTGAGTAACAGCACATCCAGGCTTGATGGTTCCACCATAGACCATCAGACTGGGGCGGTTGAAGCGACCCATGGCCATCAGGACACCGGGCATGTTCTTGTCACAACCGGGGATAGAGATGTTGGCATCGTACCATTGACCACCCATGACAGTCTCGACGGAATCGGCAATCAAGTCACGACTCTGCAGGGAGTAGCGCATACCAGAGGTACCCATACTAATGGCATCACTGACACCAACGGTGTTGAACTGGAAGCCTACCATGTTCTGATCCTGCACACCCTGGCGAACCTTATTGTTCAGGTCGAGCAAATGCATATTGCATGGGTTACCGTTGAACCAGACGGACGAGATACCGACCTGAGGCTTGTTCATATCCTCCTCGGTGAGACCGACGGCGTACAGCATGGCCTGCGAGGCACCCTGGGAGATGGGCTGGGTGATGTTGCGCGACACCTTGTTAAGGGCGGTATCCTTCTCATAGCGGGGAATAGTAGTGGAGAGTGCGCGACTAGAAACCAATTGACAATTGTTAGCAAGTAGAGCAAAGCAGGGCAGGGCAGGGCAATGGGTGCAGTCGAAGACAAGGATATGAAGGAGCTTTCGGAGTCGAGACTCGAGCTTGGGGAGAACTCACACGGAGGAAGTTCGGGCCAGGCGGAGAGCCGCAGGCACACGAGCCCTGTATTGAGCAAGCATTGTGAATGAGATAGGCTTGGACAAGACTATCAATCACCGCACAAACAAGAACTTTGAAAGGGGATATAAGAAAGTCAGAGGGAGACGATGGCGGGGGAAGCGGAAGTTCCCAAAGTTTCTGGGGTCGCCAGGAAAATCGGGACGGTCGGAGTTGGTCAGTTCCTCCCCGGGTCCACCGCATTCAGATTGGACCAATCAACTTGCAGACATTGTCATTCATACATCGCATATCTTGTATATATCGCAGAGGAAGAGGTACAGCCTTGCATCTAGACTTCAAATGACTCAATTATGGAGAATATCTCGCTGAATTGGCCGAATAATACATCGGCGAGATGTCCGAATGGCCCACTCTAGGGCAAAGTATATCCTGTGGATAAGGATACTATACGTCTGTTCCACAGGGTGCTAGTTGACTAGTAAACAAAACATGACTTACGCGTTACAGATATACGAAAGAGCAATGCTTTTATCCAGATCTTATAGACAAGTAGTCAATTGTATAATAGCACAGGTAAATTCTATTCAAGAAAACCTTGTTTTTGTATTGTTTCTTAGGCCCACTACCGTAGGCAATTGTGAAGGGGTATAACAAATATTCTAGCCAGAAAGAAAGAAATCCCGAATCCATAACGACCTCTTGTGGTCTGCATGTCGCGTCAGAAAAGCATGTAGTGTGTAAACATAGGAGACAACAGAAGGGACAAATATGTATAGTTTAACAGGTGTATAGGGAGAAAGGAAGATAGGAGAAAAAAGGTGAGGGCAAAAGGTTAAGCCAAAGGCGATGAAGAACGGAAACGCGAAGAGGAAAAAAAAAAAATTAAGACATGAAAAATGCGTGCGAGGCCTGCTCTACGGCACTTCTTTGTCACCTCGCTTGATCCCTCCGGGGACGTTAATGGCATCGTGTACCCAGGGCATAGCAGCGATATCATCAAGATGCTTGCGCTTAGTGTTGCGTTTCAGTAGGCCCTCAACGCAGTCTCGGCCACCTTCAAGGTCGCGACCCTTTTCAGCATCCCATTCTTCATCCTCGTCGGCATAGCGGTACCAACTCCATTCACAGCGAGCAATACGGTGCGGCGTGCGGGCTCGAAGTTTAGCCGGGTCGCCACGGGTACCGGGGAGGACGTCAAATGGTAAGCGGTTTTCCATGATAGCGTATAGCAACACACCAAGGGCCCATGCATCGGTAGAACGGCCGTCATAGGTTTGGCCCATGAGGATTTCTGGCGCCGCGTAGTCTTCACTGCCACAGCGAGTTTGAAGGAGCGGGCTTTCGGGCGGCTCGGGTATACGTCGGGACAAGCCCAGATCACTGAGAGTCACCACTGCACGATCATACGTGCGCCAGTCAGAAACATCCTCCATCGCATGAAGTGGCATGGTGAGCAGAACATCTAGCAAGACTGGTCAGTATGGCGCATTCTTTCTTCATGCGATATCTACAATCAACATACTTTCGAGCTTGATGTCGCGGTGGACAATATAATGAGAGTGTAAATAGCGCACAGCATTAACCAATTCGGCAAAGATGCGGCGGATGAGGCCTGGTGACATGGGTCGTGGTCCAGTAGTTGCAAAGTCAAACAAGTCACCACCGGGACAATAGTCCAACACAAGCAGTGCTCGTTTCTCATCACTTCCAAATGCCTTCAACTGCACCAGGGATGGGTGGTTGACAGCCTTAAGAATGTCTACCTCTCGTTTGAGTGATACCTCAAGACGCTCCTCATCGGCGCCTCCAGCTGGGCCATGCTCAATAATCTTCACGGCCACCAGCTTCTGGCCCACTGTGGAGGGGATAACAACATCGTTGGGTGTATCCGTATCAGGCGAGAGAGGAGTCTGCGGAACTTCTTCCACGCGTGCTGCCAGGCAGACTTGGCTGAAGGTTCCCTGTCCTAGGACTCGTATTTTCCTATACATTCGAGCCTGCTGGGTTCGCACGGACCGAACGGAGTAGATCTCCTCGGGTTTGGACAGCGGAGCTGTATGTTGAATGACGGGTTCTGAGTCGCTGTCACCATATCCACTTCCACTGCTGCGAGGGGGGCTGGGAGGTCGAACCGTCGGCAGCGCTATACCGCGGTGAACAGCCAGGTATTGTTCACGGTGTAGTCCATTTGACTTTGAGTCAGTACTCGAGGATGGAGCAATACTGGGGCCAGCACCAGAGACTGCAATAGGCCTTGGAAGGGACATTCGGCCGGGTGGTGCATAGTCACTTAAGCTGCGATTACGAGAATGTTGTTTGCTAGGTGAGTCACGACGAACTCTGTTAGCAACCGGAGACTCCTCCCCTAGATCATTTAGTCCTGCGTAAGTTTTCCCGCGAGATCGTGCTGGTGGACCAAGCATCTGTGACGAGTCACTCAATCGCAACCCTGATCCACTTCGCGAGGCCGTTGACGATGTACGTGATAAGGACGTGAAGGAAGGTAAATCCCCGCGTCGCCACGGAGAAGCACCGCCGATTGGAGAGGGTAGCGGGGTGATATCGCCCATCGCATTCAACTGGGGAGAAGACATGATTGATGCCGGGGATAGGGAACCGGCACTCGATACGGGGGCAATCAAGGCGCGCAGACTCGGGGTCCGTTGTGGAAGACTGCCGGATGATACACTTAAACAAGCAAGATTATCGGAATCGCGCGAACTGGAAGGACGACGATTCACGTTGGGTAAGTCGGTACGAATCTGGAGCGAAGGCACTGAGGCGGGGCTAAGTATCGTAGGAGTGTCTACATGACCATTATGGCTGCTTTCCGAAGGTTGATCATCGCCGTGGCTGGGCACGGCAGCATGTTGAAGCTCATCGCAAGCGATCGCGAGGCCTGACCTTTCGGTCAATCCGGACCCGGGGGCGACCATGGAATTCCTGGGATGAGTCCCCCAAGACAGGAAGCGAAGAATTCTTTCTAGGAAAGAAAAAAAAAGACAGAAAGAAAGAATCGGAGAACAGCCGAAAACGGTACCCTTAGAAGGGCGGGTATGGTAGAAGATCCTACGAATGGCGATTAGATATTAAGAGATGAGATAAGGTCATGTCTCAGCCTCACCCAAACGGCCTTAGCGTGGGAGGGGGGGGGGGGGGGAAAAAAAAAATTTAAAGGTTAAAAGTATTTGGAGGAAAAAATGACAAAGAAAAAAAAAAAAA